>CEAF01053999.1_pt1 | contig 13711 bp, 10 predicted proteins | sample 557431 | NCBI WGS metagenome assembly CEAF01 (sample SAMEA3182068, study PRJEB8094) | gut metagenome | biome: human; feature: gut; material: Stool; isolation source: human stools | place: Canada | collected 2013-11-18 | reverse complement strand
GATGATACCTTGCTAAACCGGGACATCTCAGACACTCCTTCGGGCATGTATTCATCAGAGACTTAACAAAATAAGAAATCACACAAAAACTCCGCGTTCTGCGGCAATTATCTTAGTTCGCTGTCGGCAGAACAAGTTCATTTGTTGGCTGCAAAATATCCTCTTTATTACTGACATAATAAGCAATATGTAACCTGACAGCAGCTTCGGATGTGCGAAGCTTGTGTATTTCGATTATTATAGCACACATCTTTTTTTTTGACTATGTATTTATCGTGGATCTTCGAACCCTAATATGTTGAGTTGTCAGATTGTTCAAATTTTCCTTGCAAAAACTGTCGCAAATCATATGGAGTTGTGCTATACTGAATAAGATAGTGGGAAGATAGATTCTTAATGAAATGCATCGAGAAAGGTTTGGTGATTACAAATGCGGATAGCACTTGGACAACTGGACATGGTGTGGGAGAATGCAGATGCATCTATAGATAGAGCGGAGACGCTGATCAAGCAGGCAGCGGAAGCCGCGGCAGAATGCATTATATTTCCGGAGATGAGCTTTACCGGAGTCACTCTAAACACGGCAAAAGTGGCAGAAGATCCTAAGGATTCTCGCACAGTGCAGCGAATGAAAGAATTGGCAAAATCTTACAATCTTGCCATTGGCTTTGGATGGGCAGCAAGCCCGGAGGGAGAAGAAAAGCTTGTAACCAATCGCTTTACACTATTGGACAAAGAGGGAACGGTAGTCGGAGAATATAAAAAAATGCATCCGTTTACTTATGGGGGTGAATCGGATTGTTATGCCAAAGGAAATGAAATTGTTACTGTCCCGTTTTTGGGACGGAAGATAGCCCTGTTTATCTGTTATGATCTACGTTTTCCGGAGATCTTTCAGATCGCAGCACGGGAAGCGGATGTTTTGCTGGTGATCGCTAACTGGCCACAGATCAGGCGGGAACATTGGCAGACACTACTGCGGGCACGAGCGATCGAAACACAGTCTTATGTAGTCGGCGTGAATTGCGTGGGAATGCATGATGGCTGTGCGTATTCCGGAGATAGCATGGCAGTAGATTCGATCGGTAATATTTTAGGAATGCTGTCCGGCAGGGAAGGAATTCTTGTTTGTGATCTGGATGACAGAGCGTGGTCATTGCGTCACAAATTCAGCACTAGGGCAGATCGCAGAGAAGATCTGTACCGCACTTATTTTGCTTTAGATAATTAAAGTAAATGACATGGAGGAAGATATGAGACAATATGAAATAGCGATCCGCATTGCACAGGTGCATCATTTAGCGGAAGAAAGAAAATATAAGAAAGCATTGACGGTCATCCAGACGTTAGACATGCGTCAGGTTCGTAATATCAGTGACCTCAAGGTATTTGCGGAGGTGTACACCCGCACAGAGCAGTTTGAGGCGGCGAAGGCAACTTATCTGCGGATTTATAAAAAGTCTAGAACACGCCGTATTTTATATCGTTTGATCTATTTGGCGATACGCACCAATGAACTGGACGATGCAGAAAGCTATTATAAAGAATTTGTACGCATGAATCCAAATAATAGAGATGCTTTGATCTTACGGTACCGCATTGATAAAGCTGCGGGCGTGCCGATCAGTCAGTTGATCGACACATTAAAGAGTCTCAAAGAAGAAGAATACATAGAAGAGTGGGCATATGAGTTAGCGAAACTGTATCAGCAGGCGGGGCGCTATGAGGAATGTGCGGAAGAATGCGAAGATATTAAGTTATGGTTTGGTCAGGGCGAGATCGTAGAACGCGCCAAGCTTTTGCTGGAGCATATTGAAGAGAAAAATCCGCTGCCTTTTATGGATGATAAGGATTTTACGGTTAAGACCGAGAAACCAAATCCGGATGATACCGGATCACTTCCGGCGTTGAATGAATATTTGGAGGCGGGAAATGAACAGGAGATGAAATATCTTAAGAAAGTAGATCCTGCGAAGTTTGAGGAGACGATGGTTAAGACAATATCTGAGGAGGAGCAGGAAAGCGAGTCGGAGATGGACGAACAGTCTGCATCGACAGAGAGTACAGAGAAGTCAGCAGAAGAGGAATCTACAGATATATGGAAACCGGAGACTCCGGTGGAATCGGCTGCGACAGAAGAGGCGCAGGAAATCTTTTCGGATGCTCCGGTAGACGCAGAGCCGGAGAACATTGCAATGGAGACTGCGTCAGAGCCGGCCAAAGAACCACAAGAGCCTAGGGCGGCACAGACAACGGTTACAGCCCAACCGGCAGACAATAAGTACAGCGCGATCAATCCTGCAGATTTTCCAAGGATTTCACAGTCAGGAACCGGGATCACACAGGACCTTGCGGCAGAGATCTCTGCTATTTATGAGGCGGAGCAAAATGAACAGTTAAAAGAAAAAGCAGTTGCTGTATATCAGGAATTGCCAAATAAAACAAATGAAGTATTTGAGCGTATGACAGAATCATCTGCACAGACACCAACAAAAGAGTATGTTCCACTCTCTTCTCAGAACAAAGAAGTTACAGCAGAAGAGACAGATATGGCGCAGACGAATGTCATTCCGACCGTGGATGTACCGGAAGAACCGATGTTTCAGGAGACAGTGGTTATTCCACCGGAGGCAGAGAGAGAATCTTTACCGGAGCAGTCTGCAGAAGAAAATGTATCCGGCAGTGTAGAACAGCCGGTGAATGACGATGTCGTTGATGCAGCTTTCAACGGACAGACGGAACAGGATGCGGCAATGACTGCCGAGTCAGAAATTAACACATCAGAGGAAACACAAATACCAAACGAAGATGGTGATCCGCTGCCAGAGCAGCAGATCGCTGGCACAGAACAAACAGCGGAGGCGGTATTAATGGACGAATTAGAAAAAGAAGTACAGCAGCAGGACGCAGCGATCAGCCAGTCTTTGACCGGAGAAACGCTGCCGGAAAAGGATTTGCCAACGACACGTGCGTTACATCGTTCTTTTGCCGATATTTTGATTTTGATCGGAGGAGAACTGGATCCATCTCATTTTGTTTTGATGGGGGATGGAGAAGAACGTATTCTTGGAATATCCAAGAAAATAGCAATGGTTATGCGGGAAACCGGATATTTAAGTGCAGGACGTATCGCGCGTATTGATGCAGAACAGTTAAATAGTATGGATCTGATGCAGTTTAAGTCACAGCTCAAAGGAAACTGTCTGTTAGTTACCAGAGCGGCAGATCTGTTATTCCCAACGATCACGAAGATTTTCTCCATTATGGATGAATATTACGGTGACTTTGCAGTGATCTTATCGGATGAGGGAGCGACGTTGGATCAGTTGTTCCGTTTTGTTCCGGCGTTGGCAAGAAGATTTAAATATATTATTGATATTTCACAATATACAGAGCAGGACTATCGATAAACAATCGTGGAAGTTAGACTTGACTGGATTTTGAAGTCAGGATATCAGATGCATGGAGGTTAAGTATGTCATATAAATATGAATCCGTTGTGAATGTGATCGGTCATATCAATCCGGATACTGATTCCGTTTGCTCAGCGATTGCATATGCGAATCTGAAGTCGCAGAGTACCGGAGAAAAATATATCCCGAAGAGAGCGGGGCAGATCAATGCAGAAACGCAGTTTGTGTTGAAGCATTTTGGTGTGTCGGCACCCGACTATATGGGCGATGTCCGGACACAGGTTATTGATATTGATGTGCAGAGAGTGACTGGTGTTAGTCAGGAAATATCTTTGAAACGTGCATGGGAGTTGATGAAAACAGACACGCTGCAGACATTACCGATCGTCGATGCTTCCCAAAAGCTGTTGGGGTTGATCACGATTGAAGATATTGCGAAATCCTACATGGATGTGTATGACAGCCGTATCATTTCAAAAGCAGGGACACCATTTCATAATATTGTAGAAACCTTAGATGGCGATATGATACACGGTGATATGGATGAGGAGATTACTTCCGGTAAGTGCCTGATTGCAGCCGCTAACCCGGATCTGATGGAAAGCTATATTGAAAAAGATGATATCGTCATATTGGGAAACCGTTATGAGTCACAGCTTTGTGCCATTGAGATGGGCGCAAAATGTATTATTGTCTGTGATGGAGCATTGGTTTCTTATACCATCAGCCGTCTTGCAGAAAGCAGGGGCTGTTATATTATCAAAACGCCTTATGATACGTTTACGGCATCACGTCTGATAAACCAGAGTATCCCAATCCGTTTCTTTATGAAGAGTGAAAATCTGATCACGTTTGGTCTGGGAGAATATTTGGATGATATTCGTGACACGATGGCAAAAAAGAGATACCGGGATTTCCCAATCTTAGATTGGAATGAGAATTATTTTGGTATGATTTCCCGTCGAAGTCTGCTCGGTGCGCGTAAGAAAAAGCTGATCTTAGTAGATCATAATGAGCTGACACAGGCAGTAGATGGCATGGAAGAGGCCGAGATTATCGAGATTATCGATCATCACCGTATTGGAAGTATTGAAACAATGGGACCGGTATTTTTCCGCAATCAGCCGTTAGGCTGTACGGCAACGATCATTTATCAAATGTACCGCGAGTCAGGTGTGGAACTCACAGAGAAGATTGCCGGGTTATTGTGCTCCGCAATCTTGTCCGATACGCTGATTTATCGTTCTCCGACCTGCACAGATACAGACCGCGAGGCGGCAGAGGCGCTGGCAGAGATTGCCGGCATTGATACGGAACAGTATGCGGCAGAAATGTTTGCAGCGGGCAGCAAATTATCTTCGAAATCTCCGGAAGAAATTTTCTATCAGGATTTCAAGAAATTTGTGGCAAATGACCTTGTCTTTGGGGTTGGACAGATCACTTCGATGGATCGTCAGGAACTTGTTGCAATCAAGGATAAATTGTTACCATATATGGAAAAGGCGCTTGCCAACCATGAGGTGGAGATGTTGTTCTTTATGCTGACCGACATTTTGCAGGGCACGACAGAGCTATTGTATCATGGCAATGGGGCAAGAGAATTGGCAGTGAAAGCATTTCATCTGCCTGAGGATACGAAGCAGATCATTTTGCAGGATACGGTTTCTCGCAAGAAGCAGATCATACCTGCGATGATGATCGCAGCACAGGAATAAAAGATAAAGCAGGGAGTATAAATATGTGTCCATTCCTTTGGTAGTAGATGAACGGATACATGGAGGATGAGTATGATAAAAATAGCATTATGTGATGACAATGAGGTGGAAAGAAGATTACTTCGCAAAATAGTAACGGCAGTTTTACAGGAACTACATCAGGAAGTGTTGATCGTGGAGTTTTCCTCAGGTGAAAAGTTACAGCGTAATTTTTCAAGAGGAGATTATGACCTGATCTTTTTGGATGTTTTTATGAAAGAGATGGACGGTATCGCTACCGGACGTGCGATTCGTAAAAAAGATGTCAAAGTGGAGATCATATTGGCAACCGGAAGTGATCAATATCTGCGGGAAGGCTATGAACTGCATGCGTTTGCATATCTGATGAAACCCTATGATGTTATGCAGGTACGTGCAACGATATGTGATTACTTTTCGAGAAATCAGGTCAGTACATATGATGAAGATATGGAGTTTTTGCGTTTCAGCGTTCAGCAGAAGAAATTCTGCATTAAACAGAGAGAAATTAGTGTGATAGAGTCGGAGGGGCGCGTGGTATATATTTATCATGGAGATGAAAAATATCGTGCATATCAGCGGCTTAACACGATCGAGCAAAAACTCAATATGAAATATTTTTTGCGCTGCAACCAAAGCTATATTATTAACGTGGAGCAGGTCGATGGCGTCATTGATTACGATTTTCATATGAAAAACGGCATGGTGATCCCGATCCGCAAACGCGATAAAAAAGATATTGTACAAAAATATTATCAGAAAAAAAGTGAACTGAACGATTGACAAAGTGAAAAGATAGTATTAAGATTACGAATACGAAGAAGTAAAAACGTTGATGAGACGAGTACATTTCATGCGTGATGACAGAGAGAGATGGGAATCGGCAGTTGCCGAGGCGCTGGAACATCTTATCACAAAGAAATGGAAAACTACCTCGGAGTGACCCCAATCCGGTCCGGCTGACACCGTTATCGTCGAATGAGTTGCAGTGACAGAAGATGCTCACTGAACAAGGGTGGAACCGCGCTGATATTACGTCCCTTCTATAGAGATATAGAAGGGACTTTTTTATTTTATAGGAAACTGCTCGTTTCCTATAAAATAAAAAAGCTCTGCCCTTTCCGAACAATGCTTACAACTTCGCCGTCCGTGTGCTGCCTGACGGTGTAGTTATAATAACACGCAGCACAGAAAAGAGGAAAATCATGAAGATTACATTAAAAGATGGCTCTTTCAAAGAGTATGAGAGTGCAATGGCAGTCATTGATATTGCAAAAGATATCAGTGAAGGTCTGGCACGTGTTGCTTGTGTCGCAGAAGTAGATGGAAAGATCGTTGATCTTCGAACTACCGTAGATAAAGATTGTACCTTGAATATTTTAACCTTCGATTCTGAGGAAGGTAAGAAAGCATACCGTCATACCTGTGCACACGTTATGGCAGAGGCAGTAAAGCACTTGTATCCGGACGCAAAGCTGACGATCGGACCTGCGATCGACAACGGTTTTTATTATGATTTTGATATGCCAAGTCTGACAAGAGAAGACTTAGATGCGATTGAAAAAGAGATGAAGAAGATCATCAAAAAAGGCGATAAGCTGGAGTATTTTACATTGCCTAAGGATGAGGCGATCAAGCTGATGACAGAGCGCGATGAGCCATATAAAGTAGAGATGATCAAAGAGCATGGAGATGATGAGACATTATCCTTCTATCAGCAGGGCGATTTCATTGAGTTCTGTGCCGGACCACACTTGATGAGTACAAAGCAGATCAAGGCATTTAAGCTTACTTCTTCCTCAGGAGCTTATTGGAGAGGCGATGAGAAGAACAAGATGCTGACTCGTATTTATGGTACAGCATACAATAAGAAAGCAGATCTGGAAGAATACTTAGAGTATCTTGCAGATATTAAGAACCGCGACCACAACAAGCTTGGCCGTGAGATGGATCTGTTTACAACGGTTGATGTAATCGGACAGGGGCTTCCATTGTTCATGCCAAAGGGAACAAAAATGATCCAGAAATTACAGCGTTGGATCGAGGATCTGGAGGATAATGAGTGGGGTTATGTTCGTACTCGTACACCACTGATGGCGAAGTCCGATCTGTACAAGATTTCCGATCACTGGGGACATTACAAAGAGGGTATGTTCATTCTCGGTGAGGATGATGAAGATGAGGAAGGCAACAGCATTTCCGGTAATGACATCTTTGCACTCCGTCCAATGACCTGCCCATTCCAGTATTATGTATACAAGGCTCGTCAGAAATCTTACCGTGATCTGCCATACCGCATGGGTGAGACATCTACCCTGTTCCGTAATGAGGATTCCGGAGAGATGCATGGACTTACTCGTGTACGTCAGTTTACGATCTCCGAGGGACATCTGGTATGTATGCCGGAGCAGATCGCAGACGAATTTAAGAATTGTGTAAATCTTGCAAAATATTGCTTGGAGACACTTGGCTTAGAGGAAGATGTAACATATCGTATGTCTAAGTGGGATCCGGAAAATCCGGACAAATATCTTGGTGACGCGGCAGAGTGGGACCGCGTTGAGGGCGCAATGCGTGAGATTTTGGATGACATCGGTCTGGAATATACAGAGGAAGCCGGCGAAGCTGCTTTCTATGGACCTAAGCTTGATATTCAGGCTAAGAATGTATATGGCAAAGAGGATACGATGATCACGATCCAGCTTGATATGTTCTTGGCTGAGCGTTTTGATATGTATTATATTGATCAGAATGGTGATAAGAAACGTCCATATATCATTCATAGAACTTCTCTTGGATGCTATGAGCGTACCCTTGCATGGCTGATTGAAAAATATGCCGGTAAATTCCCAACATGGCTTTGCCCGGAGCAGGTTCGTGTACTCCCGATTTCTGAGAAATACGCAGACTATGCCGAGAAAGTTTTGGCAGAACTCAAGAAAAACGGTATTGACGCAACGGTGGATAACCGTTCTGAGAAGATCGGTTACAAGATTCGAGAGGCAAGACTGGATAAGCTTCCTTATATGCTCGTTGTTGGTGCAAAAGAAGAGGAAGAGAATAAAGTTTCTGTTCGCAGCCGCTTTGCAGGTGATGAGGGCGTGAAAGATCTGTCCGAATTTATCGATGCGATCTGCAAGGAGATCCGCACAAAAGAGATCCGCAAGGAAGAGCCACAGGATCAGGATAACAAATAATGTGATTGTGGGAACCTGCAGTCAAACAAAAGTTTTGTGTGAACAGACCGCATAAGCAGGAGTAGAAGCATGGTCAAAAAGAAAGAATCCGGTGGAGCATATTACTCCTCCGGAGAATTTGCACGAATGGCACAGATCACTGTGCGTACAGTGCGTTATTATGATAAACAGAATATCCTAAAACCGTCCCTTGTCACGCCGACAGGGGCGCGTTTTTATACGGAAGAAGATTTTGCCAGACTGCAGCAGATCATGCTGCTAAAATATCTTGGTTTTTCGTTGGAAGATATTCGTGAGTTGACAGTGAATGACAGCGATTATTCGTATTTGGAACATTCACTGGAACAGCAGCAAAATCTTGTGCGTGACCGTATTGAGCAGTTGCAGCTTGTGGAGCAGGCGATTGGTGAGACGGTAACGGAGATCAGGCAGCAACAGAATGTAGACTGGAACCGTATGCGGGAATTGATCCATTTGACGGGCATGGAAAACAGTCTCAAGGCGCAGTATCGCAACTCGACCAATATATCGGCAAGGATCCGATTACATCGTCTATTTTCTAGCAATAAGCAGGGGTGGTTTCCTTGGATCTATGAACAATGCCAGATCACAGAAGGCATGAAGATCTTGGAACTGGGCTGCGGCAATGGCCGTCTGTGGATAGAGAATAAAGCCAAGCTTCCTGCAGATTGTGAGATCATTTTATCCGATATTTCAGAGGGAATGATTCGAGATGTCCGTCGTGAACAAAGTCTGCAGGATGACCGATTTTCCTTTGCGGCGTTTGACTGCCATGCGATTCCGTATGAGGATGCATCCTTTGATCTGGTGATTGCAAATCATGTCCTCTTTTATTGCAAAGATGTGGATCGTGTCTGCAGTGAGGTTGGCCGTGTGTTAAAACCGGGTGGACGATTTGTGTGTGGAACGTATGGTGTGGCGCATATGCAGGAAGTGAGCCGGCTTGTTACACAGTTTGACGATCGGATCACGTTGTCCGGCGAGAATTTGTACGAACACTTTGGCAAAGAAAATGGTGCACAGGCACTTGCACCATATTTTGCGGAGGTGGACTGGCAGCAATACGAGGATGCACTTATCGTGACGCAGGCAGAGCCGTTGATCGAATATGTGTTGTCGTGTCATGGCAATCAGAACCAGTATATTTTGGAGAAATACAACAAATTTCGCAAATATGTCGAGGGACAGATTCGCAATGGATATACAATCACAAAGGATGCCGGGATATTTATCAGTGTATCGGATGCAAACGATTCGCAATGATCGGTGAGAGATGATTGACGGTAAATGATTGATAACAATATACAGAAGTTGCATCAATTGATACAGTTAGCAGTAATGTGCAGAATTATTTGGTAAAATACCACAAAATCAGACGTGCAATATTGTATACTATTCACAAAAATGAAAAAACTACTTGAAGGTGACGTAACGTCACCTTTTAGTATGCAATTAGACAAAATAAATTGCAGAATAAGAGACAGATGCTGTTAGGATAGAACGTCCAGTTATCCGGAGCATCAGAAACAGTTTTAGTTTTTCATAGGAAAGGAATGGTAACACAATGAAGGGAATAATTCTTGCCGGTGGTTCCGGAACCAGATTGTATCCATTGACGAAAGTAACCAGTAAACAGCTTTTGCCGGTTTATGATAAACCGATGATCTATTATCCATTGTCTGTATTGATGGATGCCAAGATCAAAGATATTTTGATCATTTCTACTCCGGAGGATACACCTCGTTTTGAGGCGTTGTTAGGAGACGGACATCAGTTTGGAGTACAGTTGAGCTATGCGGTACAGGCAAGCCCGGACGGTCTTGCACAGGCGTTTATTATCGGCGAGGAATTTATCGGCGATGACTGCGTTGCTATGGTGCTTGGTGACAATATTTTTGCCGGACATGGTTTTAAGAAAAGATTGCATGCGGCAGTAGAGAATGCGGAACAGAAGAAAGAAGCTACGGTGTTTGGATATTATGTGGATGATCCGGAACGCTTTGGTATTGTTGAGTTTGATGCGAATGGAAAGGCAGTTTCCATCGAGGAGAAGCCGGAGAAACCAAAGAGTAATTATTGTGTCACCGGACTTTACTTCTATGATAATGATGTTGTGAAACTTGCCAAGAGTTTGAAACCATCTGCGAGAAATGAGCTTGAGATTACGGATCTGAATAGAATGTACCTGGAACAGGGAAGACTGAATGTAGAGCTTTTGGGACAGGGCTTTACTTGGCTGGATACCGGTACTCATGAGAGCTTGGTAGATGCAACGAACTTTGTCAAGACGGTTGAAGTGCATCAGCACCGCAAGATTGCCTGCTTGGAAGAGATCGCATACCGCAATGGTTGGATCACCAAAGAAGATGTATTGGAAGTATATGAAGAAGTTAAGAAAAACCAATATGGTAAATATTTGATGGATGTACTGGAGGGAAAATATTATGAGTAAGACAATTATTGTGACAGGTGGAGCAGGATTTATCGGCAGCAACTTTGTATTCCATATGTTGAATACATACCCGGATTACCGCATTGTATGTTTGGACTGCCTGACGTATGCCGGCAATTTATCAACATTAGCACCGGTTATGGATAATCCGAATTTCCGTTTTGTAAAAGAAGATATTACCGATCGTGATGCCGTTTATCAGTTGTTTGAGGAAGAGCATCCGGATATCGTTGTGAATTTTGCAGCAGAAAGCCACGTTGACCGTTCTATCGAGGATCCGGAAGTATTTCTTCGCACGAATATCCTTGGTACGGCGGTACTTATGGATGCATGCCGTAAATATGGCATTGAGCGTTATCATCAGGTATCTACCGATGAAGTGTATGGAGATCTTCCATTGGACCGCCCGGATCTGTTCTTTACCGAGGAAACACCGATCCATACTTCCAGTCCATATTCTTCCAGTAAGGCATCTGCGGATCTGTTAGTATTGGCATATCACCGCACATACGGTTTGCCGGTAACGATCAGCCGCTGCTCTAACAACTATGGACCATACCATTTTCCGGAGAAATTGATCCCGCTGATGATCGCAAATGCGCTGAATGATAAGCCGCTTCCGGTATACGGCAAGGGAGAAAATGTCCGTGACTGGCTGTATGTAGAGGATCATTGTCGTGCTATTGACTTGATCATTCATAAGGGCAGAGTCGGTGAAGTATATAATGTAGGTGGTCACAATGAGATGACCAACATTGATATTGTTAAGATTATTTGTAAAGAACTTGGCAAGCCGGAGAGTTTGATCACATATGTCGCTGACCGTAAGGGCCACGATATGCGTTATGCGATCGATCCAACAAAGATCCACAGTGAGCTTGGATGGCTTCCGGAGACAAAGTTTGCCGATGGTATCAAGAAGACAATCCAGTGGTATTTGGATAACCGTGAGTGGTGGGAGACGATCATTTCGGGAGAGTATCAGAACTATTATGCAAAAATGTATGGAAATCGTTCCGAGGAGAAATAAGAAATGAAAGTATTTGTAACAGGAGTCGGCGGACAGCTTGGCTATGATGTGATGAATGAATTGCACCAAAGAGGAATAGAGAGTATCGGCAGTGATGTTTTGCCGGAGGTGACCTCTATTGATGCACCGTATTATTCACTGGACATTACGGATGGGGCTGCTGTGAGTGCGATGCTGGAGAAACTGAAACCGGATGCGGTGATCCATTGTGCTGCTTGGACTGCGGTAGATGCTGCAGAAGATGAGGATAAGCAGGAGACCGTACGTAAGGTCAACGTAGAGGGAACGAAAAATATTGCTGCTGAGTGTGGAGCGTTAGACATCCCGATGATGTATATCAGTACAGATTATGTGTTTGACGGTCAGGGACAGACACCTTGGAAGCCGGACTGTAAGGAGTATGCACCGCTTAATGTTTATGGTGAAACGAAATTGGCGGGAGAGCTTGCAGTGGCAGAGTTTGCATCTAGATTTTTCATTGTGCGTATCGCCTGGGTATTTGGCTTAAATGGCAATAATTTCATCAAAACCATGTTAAAAGTCGGAAAAACGCAAGACACGCTGACGGTTGTAGACGATCAGATCGGAACACCGACTTACACATATGACTTGGCAAGGCTGTTGGTTGATATGATCCAGACGGATAAGTATGGTTATTATCATGCGACCAATGAAGGTGGCTATATCAGTTGGTACGACTTTGCGCGGGAGATCTTTGCACAGGCGGCAGCGCTTGGTCACGAAGAATATGATGCAGCGCATTTGACGGTAAAGCCGGTGACAACGGCAGAATATGGAGCGTCGAAAGCAGCAAGACCGTTTAACAGCAGACTGGATAAGAGTAAGCTTACCGAGCAGGGATTCGCACTGCTCCCAACTTGGCAGGATGCGCTGACACGGTATTTGCAGGAAGTGCTGTAATTGAATGTATACTGAAATGTTCGTAGGACAGAGAGTTGCTGTGATGTAATGATGTGTCCTACGAACAGAAAACTGTTATAATATAAAGGTGTGTCCGTGGAACAGAAAACTGTTATAATATAAAGGTGTGTCCGTGGGACAGAGAACTGTTATGATGTAAAGGTGTGCCTGGGGATCAGACTACAGGACGGGAAAGGAATATGGGATTCATATGGGACAGATAAAAGTAGAGAAAAATGCAGGTGGTATTGAAGGTTTGTGTGTGATCGAGCCAAAAGTATTTGGTGACAGCCGCGGCTATTTTGTGGAGACCTACAATAAGCAGGATATGGTGGCAAAGGGATTGGATATGGAATTTGTACAGGATAATCAGTCCCAGTCTACCAAAGGAGTGCTTCGTGGTCTGCACTTCCAAAAGCAGTATCCGCAGGGAAAACTTGTGCGGGTCACAAAGGGATGTGTTTTTGACGTAGCAGTTGACTTACGTACCGGCAGCAAGACCTATGGAAAGTGGTTCGGTGTGGAGTTGTCCGAGGACAATTTCAAGCAGTTTTACATTCCGGAAGGATTTGCACATGGATTTTTGGTATTGTCGGATGTAGCAGTCTTTTGCTACAAATGTACGGATTTTTATCATCCGGGAGACGAGGGCGGTCTTGCCTGGAATGACCCGGAGATTGGGGTGGACTGGCCGGAACTGACAGGTGAGTACAAAGGAACTGCCTCAGCGGAAGGATATGCTTTGGCAGACGGTACCCCACTTAACTTGAGTGATAAAGATCAGTTGTGGCATGGTCTGAAAGATACGTTCCACTTTGATATGTAAGGAACCCAAACTTCGCACATGCGAAACTATCATGTCGTCACATATTGCTTATTATGTCAAGGAATACTAAGTATTTTGCAGTCGCCACATAGCGATTTCTGCCGGCAGAGAACTATAG
>CEAF01062770.1_pt1 | contig 13877 bp, 10 predicted proteins | sample 557431 | NCBI WGS metagenome assembly CEAF01 (sample SAMEA3182068, study PRJEB8094) | gut metagenome | biome: human; feature: gut; material: Stool; isolation source: human stools | place: Canada | collected 2013-11-18 | reverse complement strand
GCCTTTGACATCGGGCCCGGACCACACATGTAGTATTCGATATCTTCCGGAGCTTCGTGATCCTTCAGATATGTATCGTAGATTACTTGGTGAACGAAACCGGCCGTGTACTTCACTCCTGCCGCATCGGCTGCCGGATCCGGACGGTCGAGTGCCAGATGGAATGTGAAGTTCGGGAATTCCTTTTCGATTTCCAGGAAATCTTCCAGATAGAACACTTCGTTCAAGGCACGGGCGCCATAGAAGTATGACATCTTGCGATCCGTAGTCTTGAGTGTCTTCGTCATGTGCATGATCTGAGCACGAAGCGGAGCCATACCGGCACCACCACCGACCCACATCATCTCTCTCTTCGAATCGAAGATCGGATGGAAATCACCATAAGGACCGCTCATCGTCACCTTATCACCCGGTTTCAGGGTAAAGATATAAGAAGAAGCGATACCCGGCATCACATCCTGGAAGCCCACTTCGGGTTTCGGTTTGAACGGCGGAGTGGCTATACGAACCGTCAACATGATGCGGTCACCTTCTGCAGGATAGTTGGCCATAGAGTAAGCACGGATGGTCGGTGTGTCGTTCTTGCATTTCAACGTGAACAAACCGAACTTTTCCCAAGCCGGCAGATATTCTTCGCCGATCAGCGACTTGTCGATATCCTTGTTGTAATCCATTGCGTATGCCGGAATCTTGATCTGGGCATAAGAACCCGGCAGGAAGTCCATGTGTTCACCCTTAGGCAACGCCACGATAAACTCTTTGATGAAAGTAGCCACGTTCTTGTTGGAAATGACTTCGCATTCCCATTCCTTTACACCGAAAACTTCGTCCGGAACCTGAACGACCATATCTTCCTTCACTTTGCACTGACATGCCAGACGCCAGTGTTCCTTAATCTGTTTACGAGAGAAAAAGCCCTTTTCTGTCGGCAGGATTTCCCCGCCTCCTTCCAATACCTGTGCACGGCACTGGCCACATTTACCACCACCACCACAAGCTGAAGACAAGAAGATACCACCACTTTGCAAACCAGCCAGCAAAGTGCTTCCTATCGGAGTCTCAATATCTTTTTCTCCATTTACCTTCAGGTCTACATTTCCTGACGGTACCAATTTTGCTTTGGCCGCCAACAACGCACCCACCAGGATCAGCGTAATCACCAAGAAGATCACGGCACCTGCTGCGATTGTAAGACTGCCAGTCGTCATTAATAAAGTCATTTCTGTAATAAGTTTAATGCGTTAATATTATATCTTAAGACCTGAGAAGCACATGAATGCCATACCCATCAAACCTGTGATGATAAAGGTGATACCAAGACCTTTCAACGGTTTGGGGATATCCGAGTATGCCAGCTTTTCACGGATGGCAGCCATACCGACGATAGCCAGCATCCAACCGATACCAGAACCTAAGCCATAAACAGTTGCAACACCTACGTTAGGAAATGCCTTTTGTTGCATAAACAGAGAACCACCCAGGATAGCGCAGTTTACAGCGATCAGCGGCAAAAAGATACCCAGAGAAGCGTACAGAGCCGGAGCAAACTTTTCCACTACCATTTCCACCAACTGCGTAAACGAAGCGATGATGGCGATAAAGATAATGAAAGCAAGGAAGCTCAGGTTTACACCAGCGAATTCAGCACCCAGCCATTGCAGAGCACCTTCCTTCAATACATAATTTTCAAGCATATAGTTGATCGGCAACGTACATGTCAGAATGAACGTCACAGCCATACCTAATCCCAAAGCAGTCTTTACGTTCTTGGAAACAGCCAGGAAAGAACACATACCCAGATAGTATGCGAAAATCATGTTGTCTACAAAGATCGAGCGGACAAATGTGCTTAATAATTCTTCCATTCTATTATTTTTTTAATAGTTAGCATTAATTTTCCTGAAGTTCCTTGTTACGAGAACGGTGAACCCAAATAATCACGGCGATCACGATCAATGCCATCGGAGGCAGGATCATCAAACCGTTGTTCACATAACCGAAGTCATAGAATGCCTGCGGAATAACCTGGAATCCCAGCAACGTGCCGGAACCTAACAGCTCGCGGAAGAAACCGACGATCACCAGGATCAATGCATAGCCTAAACCGTTACCGATACCGTCAAGGAATGATTCCCACGGACCGTTACCCAGTGCAAATGCTTCCAGACGTCCCATCAGGATACAGTTGGTAATGATCAGACCCACAAACACTGAAAGCTGTTTGTTTACGTCATAAGCAAACGCTTTCAGCACTTCACTCACGATAGTCACCAATGCTGCCACCACCACCAGCTGCACAATGATACGGATACGGTTTGGAATCGTATTACGCAGCAGTGAAATGATCACGTTGGCAAAAGCCACAACAGCCGTTACTGAAATACCCATTACAATAGCCGGCTCCAGTTTTGATGTTACAGCCAGCGCAGAGCAGATACCCAACATCTGGACGATGACCGGGTTGTTTACGCTAAGCGGGCCTAACAGAACTTCTTTATTCTTTTCAGATAATAATCCCATTTTCTACTTAATTTTGTGAGGTTAAAAACTTAACATAACCATTCAAACTATTAAATAACATCGCCTGTACTCCCTGGCTTGTAATCGTACCGCCGGAAATACCGTCTACATAATCCTGACCGGCAACGCTCTTGCCAGGCTTAACGACCGCAATAGACTTGAATGTACCGTCCATGAACAGTTTCTTACCCTTGAATTCATTGCTGAATGCAGGTTTTGCTATTTCAGCACCCAATCCCGGAGTTTCACCCTGGTGGCTGAAATCAGCACCATAAACCGTATTCCTATCGCTGTCTACAGAAATATATCCCCACAGCGGTCCCCACAAACCGGCACCATGCAAAGCCATGATGTATTTAGGCTGGCCATCTACATTTGCAACGAAAACCGGATACTGGTGTTCGGCAGCAGCCTTCACCACATCGGCGGCAAAAGCGTCACCTTCTACTTTTTCACCATTTTCATTTACCAGAAATGCTTCTTTGATCAATTCCGAATATTTAGCTTCGGCTTCATTTGCCGGAACCGTCACGTTGATGGAGCGCAGGATCTGCTGTCTCTTGTCGTTTTCCTCGTTTTTCTGCTGGAAAGTTCTAAGCGATTGCGAAGTAAAGGCCAGCACGACTGCGACCAAAACAACCATTACGGAAGCATAAACAACAGTATACACGTTACTGTCTCTGTCCAATCCCTTTTTCTTGTCGGCAGCAGCCTCGTCTTTCATTTCTTCGAAATCGGAAGCGGGAGCTGCACATACAGGACAAACATCCGGAGCTTTATTTCCTTCGTGGATATATCCACATACTTTACATTTATATTTTGCCATACTCCTTCTTACTTTATTTGATTACACGTTTCAATCTGCGGTTGATGTTAGCTTCCACTACATAATAGTCGATTAGCGGAGCAAATACATTCATCAACAGGATAGCGAGCATCATACCTTCTGGATAACCCGGATTCAATGCACGGATAATAATAGCCATAGCTCCTACCAGGAATCCGTAGATGTACTTACCTGTTTCCGTACGGGCAGAAGTGACAGGATCGGTAGCCATAAACACGGCACCGAATGCGAAACCACCCAGGAACAAATGATCCAACGGAGATACGCACATGGCCACCGTCGTTCCGATCATATTGAAGATAAGCGACATGACCGCACCACCCACAAATACGGAAACCATTGTTTTCCAACTTGCGATCTTTGTGAAAAGAAGGATAACCGCCCCGATCAGGATCGCCAATACAGATGTTTCACCGATCGAACCCGGAATCAGACCTAAGAACATGTCCCATGTGGAAATCGGATGTCCGAGAACATCGACTGCCTGGAACGAACCGATCAGTTCCTTGCCTGCGATAGCAACCTGTCCCAGCGGAGTCGCGCCAGAGAAGCCGTCTACCACCTGTCCGCCACCGATACCGAACGTATCAGCCGTACGAACAAACACCTGGTCACCGGACATAGCCGCCGGATATGCGAAGAACAAGAATGCACGTGTAACCAACGCTACATTAAATACATTATAACCTGTACCGCCAAATACTTCTTTGGCAAAAACAACTGCAAATGCAGTAGCTACGGCGATCATCCACAACGGAGTGTCGACAGGGACGATCATCGGGATCAGGATACCGGAAACCAGAAAACCTTCCTGGATTTCTTCCTTCTTCACCTGGGCAACAGCAAACTCGATACCCAAACCTACCACATACGAAACAATGATTTTAGGCAATACAGCCAGAAAACCAAAAATAAAAGTCATGAGAAATCCCGGATCAGCTCCTATTGCAAGGTTATGCTGATAACCGACATTGTACATACCAAAAAGCAAAGCGGGCAACAAAGCAATGATGACCACGGTCATCGTACGCTTCGAGTCAATATAGTCATGAATGTGTACGCCTGATTTGGAAGTTGTGCTCGGAACAAACAGGAATGTTTCGAAACCTTCAAAAACAGAACGGAACATCGCCAGCTTTCCGCCTTCCTCAAAGTTAGGCTTAATCTTGTCGAGGTAATTCCTTAACGCTTTCAATGTATTCTAATTTTTAATGTTATTAATTCATTTCCTTGTATAATACATCCAGACCTTGACGAACGATCTTCTGAATTTCGAGTTTGGACGTATCGACGAATTCGCAAAGGGCAAAATCTTCGGGCGCTACTTCATATATACCCAGGTTTTCCATCTTATCGATATCGAATGCGATAATAGCCTTCAACAGGTATTCCGGCATGATATCCATCGGAAACACGCTATCGTATTCGTTGGACATGATCATAGCACGCTTGCCTCCCTTGATACGGGCGTCTATCACATATTCCTTGTTCTTACCCATCAACCAGGCGGGGAATGAATGGCTCACACTGAATTTTCCGAAACCGGGAGTCGCCCAGCCGAAGAAGTCGTGTGTTTCGTCGCCTTCCGGGATAACCGTAATCTGATTGTCATAGGCTCCCAAATAATCGTTTTTTTCTACCTTCGTACCAGTCAACACGTTACCGCTGATAATGCGGATATCTTCGTTACCTCTCATGATCTTTCCGTCAACCAGACTGGCGATCGTACAGCCGGCAATTGCCTTAACGTATCCTCTCTCTGTCGTTTCGGAACCGGTTATCACAACCAGACGGCTGAAATCGGCGATGCCCTTATTGAACAAACGGCCGATAACGATCACGTCGGCAGGATTTACCGTCCAGACCACTTCACCCTTATTGATAGGTTTAATGTGATTAATCTGTACTCCCACATTGGCCGCAGGATGCGGACCTTCCACTTCTACAGTTTCAACACCTTTCACACTAACGGAAGAACCTTTACGGATGCCGACATACACCTTGCCGTCGGTAAGTTTTGCAAGCGCATCCAATCCCGTCTGAAAATCAACGTCCTGTCCTTTCACGACGAAATCGAAGTTCGGAGCTAACGGTGCGGAATAGAATGCAGAAACAAAGATGTCACGTGGTTCGTCAGCCGGCGAGGCGACGATGTCGTACGGACGTTGTTTGATAAACGGCCACATACCAGCGTGCAAGATTGCCTCCTTCACCTCTTCTCTCTTGAGGGAAGCTACATTTTTCTTACCGAAATCTTCATACTCGATCTGCGCTTCCGGCTTGACAACCACGCTAAGCACTTTGCGCTTCTCTCCTCGATTTACGGCAGTTACTTCGCCACTGACAGGCGAAACAAACTTGATCTCCGGGCGGTTCTTATCGATCATCAATACAGAACCGGCTTTGACTTTTTCTCCTACTTTGGCAACAACTTTGGGTACAATACCGTTATAATAATCGGGAACGATAGCGTAACTATCGCTTTTCCCTCCGTTTAACAGTACGTCCGAAGCTTTGCCCTTCAGATTAATGTCTAAACCCTTTTTAATCTTAATCACATTTGCCATGATACAACTAAAATTGTTTATATGTAATTTTCCCGCAAAAGTAAGCAATTTTTTATGCTTTAAAGCAGGGAATGGAAAATAATTAAAGAAATAATTCCATAATTTTGCACCGACAAAGAAAGAAATATGAAAATGAGAGTGTACAGTTTACTATTTATGATGCTTTTTGCCCTTTCCATCGGGGTAAACGCACAGGTAAAGTTCTTCACCGATGTCAATAGCAAGCAGATAAAAACGCTTCAGGTGAAAGTTGCCGGAGAGTTGATATCCGAACCTTACATAGCGTTGGGAGGAGAAGAGCAAATTGAAATCAATTTCGACGGTTTGGGGAGTGGATACACACGATATGCCTATAACGTGGTGCATTGCAACGCCGACTGGACGCAATCGCAGTTGAGTCCGATCGAATATATGAATGGTTTCCAAGGAACAACAATCGACGATTTTGCCAATTCCATCGGGACTACGACTCAATATTCGAACTACCGGCTATTGCTTCCGAACGACGATGTCCAGTTTAAAGTTTCCGGCAATTATGCCATCCAGGTCTATAACGAGGATACGCCGGACCAGATCATTTTTACAGCCTGTTTCTCTGTGGTAGAACCGGTTGTCAATATCTCGGCTTCGGTGAGCGGGAACACGGACATCGACACCAACCAGAGCCATCAGCAGGTAAGTTTCAACATCAACAACAAAAATTTTCCGATCACTTATCCGCAAACGGACCTGAAGATATTCGTTTACCAGGACAACCGGCGCGATAATGCCGTAACGGACTTGCAACCTATGAGCATTCTGGAAAACCAAATATCTTACACATATAACCGCAACCTTATTTTCCCTGCCGGGAATGAGTATCGTCGCATGGAGTTCCTAAGCAACAAATATAATGGAATGCACGTCGAAAATATCTCCTTCCACAATCCTTACTATAATGTGGAACTTATGACCGATTACAGACGGGATAAAGGCACTTACCAATATGACCAGGATCAGGACGGCCGTTTCTTCATTCGTTGCAGCGACTGTAACGATCCGGATACGGAAGCGGATTATTATATCGTGCATTTTACGCTTGCATGCGATCCGCTGCCCGATGGGAGTGTATATCTGAACGGTGAGCTATTTAATAATGTATTGGATGAAAAGAGCAAAATGGGCTATAACTTCGAGACGAAGCAATACGAAAAAGCCGTACTTCTCAAACAGGGAAGTTACAATTACCAGTATTTGTTTGTCCCGACCGGTTCCTCTGTCGGTCAGACAGGTCCGATAGAAGGTAATTACTACCAGACACAAAATGAATATAGCATCTATGTTTATTATCGTCCGATGGGTGCTCGCTATGATCGGCTAATTGGTGTCACGACTGTCAGGAACGAGATGCAGGTATTCTAAGCAAGGGTAAATACTCTTTTCCCCATCACATAGGTAGCTTGAATATTCCTTTCATCTCCAGCCGTTTGCAGGCCGAACAGTTTATTTTCCAACGTCCACTTCCCATGGCGTTTCAGATAGTCCATGCGTACCTGCTGGGAAGGTGTGGCGGCATAATCCATAACAATGAAGTCCGCTTTCCGGCCTTTCCCGAAACAGCCGATTTCATCATCCAAATGAAGTGCTTTAGCTGCTCCCAACGTACATTTATATAATGACTCGAATACAGACATCGGATATCCGCCAAGTTGCTGCACTTTATACGCCTCTCCCATCGTGCGCAGCATAGAAAAAGAGGTTCCGGCTCCGATATCCGTCGCCAATACGGTTTGCATACCGACACGATTGGCTTGTTGCATATCAAACAGGCCACTTCCCAAAAAGAGGTTGGATGTAGGACAGTGGGCTACAACAGAACCAGCTTCGACCAACCGACGGCATTCCGAATCAGACAGATGAATACAATGTCCGAAGATGGAACGGTCTGTAACCAATCTTGCCCGCTCGTATACTTCCAAGTAATCTTGGCAGTCGGGACACAAGGAAAGCGTGCTGTCGATCTCGTCTTTATTCTCGGAAAGATGCGTCTGTATATAAGTGCCAGGATATTGTTCGTGCAAACGTCCAGCCGCAATCAGTTGTTCCGTCGAACAGGAGATGGCAAAACGGGGCGTGATGACATAGCGGTTCCGCCCTTTTCCATGCCAGGATTCGATCAAGGAACGACTTTCGGATTTCCCCTGTTCCGCCGTATCGGTCAATCCTGCCGGAGCATTCCGGTCCATCAGCACTTTTCCGGTCAGCATACACATATTATATTCCGACGCAACGGAGAAGAGAGCGGTGACGGATGTTGGATGTACCGTTGCATAAGCCATGCAAGCTGTCGTTCCGTTCCGGAATAGTTCCTCTACAAAGAAGTGGGCCATCCTATCCGCATGTTCCGAAGAAACAAACGCCTGTTCTGCTGGAAAGGTATAGTCCTCCAGCCAATCCAGCAACTGCTTTCCGTACATCCCGATTATTTCGGCTTGCGGATAATGAATATGGGAATCTATAAATCCAGGCATCAGGAGTTTACCGGAATAATCAACCAGTTCATAATCGGTATAACGGCCTTTAATCTCCTCAAAAGGCCCACAATCGACTATCTCTCCTTCCCGTACGACCAATGCTCCATCGGGAAAATATCGGTAAGCATCTTTTCTATTTAACGGAGAATCGATAAAATCAAAAACTTCTCCCCGGTATAATGTCAGTTCACTCATCTTTTTTCTCTTTTATCGGTTCGACATGCAAGACGATATGGGTTGCAGGCCCAAATTTCAAACGTAACTTACTTTCTATCTCCTTCGTCAGCTCATGCGCACGGCTTACAGTTATTTGTCCATCGACCCGGATATGCACTTCTATTGCAAAATCATTACCGATTCTGCGGGTACATAGATTATGCGGGTTCCTGACCTCCGGCGTTTCATTTATTATAGAGAGAATCTTATCTTCGACCTCAGTCGGTAAAGATTTCTCCAGCAAATCATTAATTGCAGGTATGACCAACTGAAAGGCTACCTTTACAATCAATATGCTGACAATCACGGCTGCTATCGGATCCAGCACACGCCAGTTATCACCTAAGAGGATGGCTCCTCCAATACCCAACGTCGTCCCGATAGAAGAAAAAGCATCCGAACGATGATGCCAGGCATTCGCGATAACAGCCTGGCTATTTTCTTTTTTTCCGACATATAGCGTCAGACGATACAGGGTTTCCTTTATCAAAATAGAGATAATGGCGGCAATAAGTGCGATCTTGCCGGGACTTTCCAACTGTTCGCCTCCAAAATAAAATCCAAATACCTTGTTCGCACCATCCCAGAAAAGGCCGGCTCCTACACACATCAGAACAATCCCGATGATCGTAGTAGCCAAAGTTTCATACTTTCCGTGCCCATAGTCATGGCCTTCGTCTTTCGGTTTGGACGATATATTAATGAAGAGCAAAACAATTACATCCGTCACAAAATCGGATAACGAATGGACGGCGTCCGCGATCATGGCGCTACTGTGCCCTAACACACCTGCTACAAATTTGAAAACCAATAGCAGAAAGTTGGCAAGAGATCCGGTCAAGGTCACAGCCATGATTTTTCTTTTTCTAATATGTTCTTTCATTTCTTTAGGACCTGTTTTTTACGTTTTCAAGCAGAACAAATATAAGGATAAAAACCGTTAGCGGAATTAAAAGCAAATAAAAAGAAATATGTTTCGGATTTTGTACGTATAATTGATATTTAGCCCCCCCCATTTAATCAGCAGACTATCTTTCGATTAAAGATTATTAATATCGCCAGTAAAACTGTAACCAAAAAAACCTTATCTTTGTTGTCCATATCCGAGAAGGAACAACGTTAAATACATGGTAAGATTTATCCGTTATATCATATTAATAGCTCTGTTACAAGCTGTAGCAGGAATTTTTCTATCACACGCTCAGAGTTTTACCTCGGCATCCGGTATTGTCAAAGATTCTATTACCGGTGAACCGCTCCCATTCGTATCCGTCTATTTTGACGGGTCGACTATCGGAGCTATGACAGACGACAATGGAACATTCACCCTTCAAAACAATCAGGGCTATACCAAACTGGCCGCCGCCTCATTGGGATACGATACTAAATTCATCGATCTCAAGCCCGGTAAAAAGAATGACAATTTGGAAGTATTGTTGAAGCCGACTGCTTTCGAGATTTCGGAAGTCGTGGTCAAACCCAAAAGAGAAAAATATACCCGCAAGGATAATCCGGCTGTAGAGCTTATCAAAAAAGTAATTGCACATAAGAACGACAACCAGATCGAGGCAAAGCCGGAATATCAAACGGAAGTATACGAAAAACTAAGTCTGTCGCTGGATAATTTCAATCCGAATCTCGACAAGAACAAATTTCTGAAAAAGTTCAAATTTATCAAAAACTATCTGGACACGTCCGAGTTTAACGGCAAACCGATCCTGACCGTCTCCGTGCGTGAAAACCTATCGGACTTCTACTACCGGAAAAGTCCCAAAGCGGAAAAGACAATTGTCAGAGCCAAGCGCATGCAGGGGATCGATAAAACATTAGATGACGGTGGCGGCATAACCTCCAACCTGGAAGAGATTTTTAAGAGTATCAATATTTTCGATAACAATATTCCTATTCTATTGAATCGGTTCGTCAGCCCATTATCATCGACATTGGCGACCACATATTACCATTACTACATCATGGATACGCTCGATGTGGGAGGAGATAAATGTGTGGATCTGGCTTTCGTTCCGGCAAACAGCGAAAGCTACGGTTTTACGGGACGGCTTTATATCACGCTTGACGGTAATTATGCGGTCAAGAAAGTATTGCTGAACACCCCCGCAAACATCAACCTAAATTGGGTGGATAAACTCCGTATTGAGCAGGAATTCAAGCAGATGCCAGATAGTACCTGGGTACTCGACCAAGAGAATACTTTCGTCAATTTCTATGTGGTAAAGGGGACGCAACAGCTCTATGCGCACCAGCTCAGGAATTATGACAATTATAATTTCAACGTGCAAAATGCAGATTCCGTTTTCGGGCTCTTAGGGGCATTGCATGTCTTGCCGGAAGCGACGGCACAGCCGGATACGTTCTGGACGCACAACCGCCCTATTCCATTGAAAGAGAAGGAAGATGCGCTAAAAGATTTATTGGGACAACTGCGGAAAGTTCCGGCTTTCAATGCCATTATCAAAACCGCAGAGATCCTGATAACGGGCTATATCCCGACAGCAAATGACAAGAAGGTGACCAAATTTGACTTCGGTCCGATGAATACGACCTTCAGTGCAAACCATCTGGAAGGTTTTCGTATGCGTGTCGGAGGAATGACGACTGCCAACCTCAATCCGTATTGGTTTGCAAGTGGTTATCTGGCTTACGGTACAAATGACCGCAAGATCAAATACAATTTGAAATTAACACACAGTTTCACTAAAAAAGAATATCACGAAGGTGAAAATCCGGTCAATAATCTGTCGTTCATCCAAGAATATGACGTGTATACCCCAGGCCAAGATTTCCTTTTCACAAGCAAAGATAACATATTCGTTGCCTGGAAAGTAGGTGAACCTGTGACCAAGATGCAATATATCCGCAAAAGCGTATTGCAATACGAAAAAGAATGGCTGAACGGCCTGACATGGAAGTCCTGGATAATGAATCAGAACAACGAGGCGGCAGGAACGCTTCAATATATTAAACGGGACGAATCCGGGAATTTATACCATATAAAAGATTTTACGACATCTGAAATCGGTACACAGTTGCGTTTCGCTCCGGGTGAACGCGCTTATAACGGGCGTTCGGGGAAAGAATCCGTATTCAACCTGTCTAAAGATGCCCCTGTATTCAAGCTCTCCCATCAATTAGGTATTAAAGGCGTGTTAGGCGGCGATTACAATTACAACCATACGGAGATCAGTGCCGAGAAACGTATCTGGCTTTCTTCGTTTGGGCATATCGATGCACAGATTAAAGCGGGCAAGGTCTGGGACAAGGTACCTTTCCCCCTGTTGATTTTGCCGAATACGAACCAATCTATCACAATCCAGCCGGAAGCATTCCACATGATGAACGCGTTGGAGTTTGTGACCGACCAATATGTATCGTTCAATGCTACTTATTATCTGAAGGGGTGGATTCTGAACCGTATTCCGGGCATCAAGTGGTTGCGTCTGCGTGAAGTCCTATCCTTTAATATGATCTATGGTGGACTGACGGACAAAAATAATCCGACCTTGACGCCGGGACTTTTCCTATTACCAGATGGGACACAGCCATTAGGTAGCACTCCATATATGGAATGCAGCGTCGGTTTGGAAAATATATTCAAGATCCTGCGCATTGATTATTACAGACGCTTAACTTATTTGGATCATCCTGATATTAAGAAGGGAGGTATCCGTATTGCATTAAGATTCACTTTCTAACATGCGGTTTAATTAAGAATGACAGATCTGAACAGTTCACGTTTACACCATGCCCCTAATCCTTGGGCACTGACACCTTTGGTTGTTTTTTTATTGTCTTACCTTGTAGTGTCCATCATCGCAGGCGATTTCTATAAGATGCCTATTACCGTAGCCTTTGTTATCGCCTCAGTTGTTGCCATCGCCATGTCCAAAGGGGGTAAGATCAGCAATCGGATCGAGCAATTCTGCCGGGGGGCAGCCAACAGCAATATCATGCTGATGGTATTGATCTTCATTCTTGCCGGTGCTTTCGCCCAAACAGCCAAAGCGATGGGAGCAGTCGATGCTACCGTGAATCTGGCCATGTCCATCCTACCTGGCAATTTGTTGGCAGCCGGAATATTCCTTGCTGCCTGTTTCATTTCCATTTCTGTCGGGACATCTGTCGGAACAATCGTTGCCTTGGCTCCTGTTGCCGTAGGGATCGCCGACAAAACCGGAATGCCAGATGCCCTGATGCTGGGTGTCGTAGTAAGCGGAGCCATGTTTGGAGACAACCTGTCTTTCATATCGGATACCACTATCGTCGCCACCCGCACACAAGGTTGTAATATGAACGACAAGTTCAAAGTGAATATTCGAATTGCTCTGCCGATCGCCATCCTGACCGGTCTTCTCTATGTGCTGATCGGGAGTGGGGTCGGGAGCGGATATGAAACAGGGCCGATCGAATGGATCAAGGTCCTGCCCTACCTAGTTGTCCTGGTAACAGCTATCTGCGGTGTGAATGTCATGACGGTTCTAATAGCCGGGATCATTCTTTCCGGTATCGTCGGATTGCTTACAGGCGGATTCGATATCTGGGGATGGAATGCATCAATGGGGTTAGGCATCACAAATATGGGTGAACTTATCATCGTGACTTTATTGGCCGGTGGAATGCTGGAAATGATACGATATAACGGAGGTATCGATTGGATCATCTTGAAACTCACTTCCCGCATTCGTTCCACCAAAGGAGCCGAAGGGAGTATTGCCGCACTAATCAGCTTTGCAAATCTTTGCACCGCAAACAATACCATCGCTTTGATCATGGCAGGCCCAATAGCCAAAGATATTGCCGATCGTTTTAAAATCGATCCGAGACGCAGTGCCAGTCTGCTGGACATTTTTTCCTGCTTCGTACAAGGCATCATACCTTACGGCGCGCAATTATTGATGGCGGCAGGTTTAGGGCATGTCTCTCCCATCGAGATCATGCAGTATTTATATTATCCTTATTTGTTGGGTGTCGGAGCTTTGCTGGCTATCACATTCAATTATCCCCGTAAATATGCGGGAGACTGTTAAGACAAGAGAAATGGGCGAATGAAGGTTATTTTTAATCAGAAACAGTGCATAAAATCTCCTCAAACAAGGCAGATAAACAGCTCCACATCCCCGTCCCGGTTTCACGAAGATCCGGGTCTCCACCTCCTCCACACCCGGATCTCCCATACCCTTCCACCCGGGTCTGAAG
>CEAF01051730.1_pt1 | contig 13974 bp, 21 predicted proteins | sample 557431 | NCBI WGS metagenome assembly CEAF01 (sample SAMEA3182068, study PRJEB8094) | gut metagenome | biome: human; feature: gut; material: Stool; isolation source: human stools | place: Canada | collected 2013-11-18 | reverse complement strand
CCTTTCTGTGCTTAAATTGCTTTGGCAGCCAATTATCGTTATCTGCTTTCAACAAGTCATACACATATATTCCATAATTTTTGTACTCCTTTCCGATTCATTGTATGAAACTATTTTCTCAAAATTTTTATACGAATCCGGTATATCCAAGATGCTGGAAAAATATCCTCTTTATGATTTTTTCCATTATTCTGGATAAGACATGAATTCGAATTCACTTTATTCTGCACCAATATCATGGTAGTCTATCTATATCTGTGAAACGAGGAATGTACTATGCACACAAGGCTTACCATACCGAAACGGCTGAAAGATTTGAGAGTCGCAGAAAAAAGAATGTCATTGCAGGAATTGTCTGATGCTACCGGCATCCCAAGTTCCACACTTGGCAACTATGAGAAAGATGAAAATGTAGATATGTCACTTGGCAATCTACTGACGCTTGCAGACTTTTATCAAGTAAGCACCGATTATCTTCTTTGCCGAACCGAACTACGTGAACATACAAATAAGTCAGTATCCGATCTGCATCTCAATGATGATGCAGTCCAAATACTGACTGATGAAAAATATAATCCACGGTTATTATCAGAATTACTCTCTCATGAAAGCTTCCACAAATTCATGACCGACCTGGAAATCTATATTGATGGATTTAATGATAAAGGCATTCAGATAGCAAACGCTTTTCTTGATGTGATGAGATATAAACTGAACGAACTCGGTGCCGCTTCCACCGATGCATTTACAAAAATATTTGATACTTCCCACATTGAGACAGAACAGTATTACATAAACATCCTGTTGGAAGATTTAAAGCCAATCGTCTCTGACCTGAGAAACACCCATATGAAAGACAGCAACACTGCCAGTGATATTGACTATCAAAGCATGGTAAAAAATATCATTGATGATTTTACTTCTCCCTCTCAGATTGCTACAGAGGATACTCCCGAAGCCTCTAATGATGCTTATATTAACGGACTACTCCTTTTGTTCTGCAAAAATTTGGAAATAAAAATCACCCAGCTTTCTGTCGAAGAAAAACAGACCTTAAAAGAAATATTTTCACGTTCCAAGCCGGCAAAGGAATCAGAATGTGGTCTAGAGCCCGCTTTGAGCCCCAGTATCTTTTTTCCTTTATACTCTGCGAGTTCATGCGCCGCTGTTCCGGCAGACGCATACTCGCTTGGTTCATCCTCCATATCTTCTGTTAACTTTAAACATGGCGGACAGTTAATCCATGATTCTGACTTACTCGGTCCTAATTTTGAATGAATTCCTGGCGGCATACTACACCTCCAAACCGAGTGAAGCAGCAAGTGCTTTATCCACTCTCTTCATATCTTCATCAGTCAAATGGTCGATAACTGAAATCACATCATTCTTTGAGATGGTTGCAATCTGCTCAGCCTGTACCACCGAAACCTTCTTAAGTCCCGGATACCATTGCAAAACACAATGCGTTTTCATCTCCAGGCGCTTAAGCTGGGAACTAATATACGCAACAATTAAATTGTCACTATGCTCATTACCTATATCATTCTGAATAACCACCGCCGGATGGTTTCCACATATCACATGACCATGCCATTCCTGAAGTGGATTTTCTACAAATATGATGTCTCCACGTACAATATCCATAGCGCACCTCCTAATTAAGCTCTTTTGCAGCAACCATGAGCTTTGCATAGTCTTCCGGTCTCACAGCAGACAATTTCACTGCTCCAAAGCTGTCCAGTAAAGACTTGACTTTATCTGTAAGACCTGCCTGGCTCTTCTCTGCAAGTACAGAACGTACCATTTCTAAAGTTACAACCTCATCCTGCTTAGTTTCAGCGGTTTCCTTCTTTGCGTCTTTCTTTGATTCCTTCTTCGGTTCAACAGACACTGCCTGTACTGCCGGTACTTCTTCGGTCTTCTCAGCAACAGCAACCAGAACCTTTGATAAATTAGTCAGCGATCTTGCTGTATCGTTAATAGCTTCTATAATCGTCATGAACGTTTCCTCCTTATACTCTTGAGATAAATGCTTCTTTGGTTTATACCCAGGACTTATTAATACTGGTACAATAATTGCCCATTCTTCCGGCAACTTCTACCAATACGAAATGCGTGTATTCCTTTACAACTTGTACTACTTTGGAGACCTTCTTTCCGTTCTCCTTCTTTGTGAACTTGATTCTCTCACCTGGCTTTAAGCCATAAAAACCATAACCACTCATATCGAATCCTTTCTGAAATAGTGAACCGGGATATTCATCTCTTCCGCAATTTCTATTTCCTTCTTCATTCCTTCACTTGGCCCCTCACTGTCAGTAAAGACCCACAGCTCATCAATGAAACCTGCCTGTAATATGGTAATGCCAAGGTCCATTCCCAATTTTCGTTCTGTAGGATCCGCATCATTTAATGCTCCTACATACATTAGGTGCGGAACGATAGGAACGACTCCTTGCAACACGCAATACCTGCAGTAGCTCTTAACATCATTAATATTTTGCTGTAGTTTGCCTCTGACACGACTTGCCACATAAACCACTTTCTGCTTCACGACGTTCCACCTCACTCTGTAATTTCATAAGTCTTCCTGCCATATCACTTGCCACTACTGAAATGGCCTGTAATACACCAACGAGTTCAGTTGTCGATTTCTTGGTTAATTCTTCTGGCATGTTTCTCACCTCCTATAATCAACAGAGTTTTGTCACCCGACTGGGCGAGAGAACTTTGAAAATTTCTATTGCTCATTTCCGATGTCCTCATAAACTACAGAGGTTGGAAGGTGAGGTGGGCGAATTAATTTTTCATACCCTTTTCAATAATCTTTTTAAGACGCTCTAGCATCTTATTTCTATGACCTGCGATTGTTTTACGAGGTGTACCATAAGTTTTCTCGTAATCACGCTCTGAACGATTCTCAACATAAAAATGCTGGAAAATCTGCTGTTCTTCCGATGTAAGTGTTTTTAATGCTTCTAATAAAAGTGCCATCTTCTGAGCCTGATCTTCTAATTCAATAAGCTCTTCTGTGAAATCTGGCTCATATGGCAGATTACCGTCGCCATGTGAATCCATGATGCTATCCACTAATACACACTTTGGCATTGGATTGTAATCAAAAGAAAAGCGCTGCTCTGGAGTCATTCTCTTTTCTGCAGCAGTTTCCTGGTGATAATGATCTCGCTTCCACTGATCAGCTTCTTTCCAGCGCTCATGCATGTAATATTCTGATACTGCTTCAGAGCATTCGATCTTCTTACTAACTACGATATCTCCAGCAGCATTAACCTCTGCTGTTTCTTGAATGATGTAAGGTGCTACATTAGAATTTCTCTTCATTTTTAGGTTCTCCTTTACTCGTTTGTTGAGTGGAAAACCCTAAAAATGGCGTAACTAAAGAAAGCCTCCCTAAAAGTGCACTTTTGCAAGGCTCTACGACCAGTGGTTTTCCACTTGGTGTAGGTCCTGCAGCTCATGCGCTTCTAGAGAGGCATCTCCCGCGAGTAACCTGGATTATTAAGTTATTTGGCCTATATTAAGCTGCCGGCGTAGCAGTTTCGGTATCAACATATTTTTTCCCTGTTCTTTTATGAAATTCACATTTGTGTCTTTCTCTAATAGGCTTGTCCCCTAGGGAATCAGCATATACTTCTCCAAAGCAGCAATGCTTATTCAACGGACAGTGTTCCCTGCAATAGATAGGAATTAGTTTATCCATGGCATGTTCCTCCTTTCACTAAATGTTTCTATAGTTAAAAACTTACAACATAATCAGAAGGATCAATGATCCCTATTTCGCTGTAATATTTATCCTCAGCTTCTTGTAATAAATAACATATGTCTAAATCAATCCCCGTTTCCTTTGATATATAAGTAAGCATTTCTTCAATATCTAAAATAATCTCTGACTCTTCAACATAATCATTATCATCATAGATATTTAGACCAATGATGTCACAATAGTTATCTTCCGAAACCACAAAGGCATATGTTACCTCCTCAGAAACTCCCGTTAATTCTGTTAATCTCTTTGATTCATCTTCTAAATCCAATTTGATAAATGCATCCTGCATAGGTATTTCCCCCTTTCTTGACTCAATTTTAGTCCCGATTTTCTAGCATTGTCCAATGAATACAAACCACTTTTTTATACAAAAACACGAAATAATATGCTATAATATATTCGTTATTAGAATAATACATATTCGAAAGGAGCATTCTAATTATGCGAATTTATAATGAAGATATTCTGATTGAGAATATCAACCGCCTAATGAAAGAAAATAATATGACTCAAAATGACCTTGAGACTGCAATACATTTTTCCCAACCAGCAATTAGCAAAATGTTTAATAAAAAACAGAATTTAACTGTAGAGTTTGTTTTTGCTGTTGCTGATTACTTCGACGTAACAATTGATTCCTTATGTCAAAAGTATGAAGAAAAACCTCCCGCACCAGAAAATACATCAACAAAAGTCACTACTTATGAGGTTTGTTCTTCACTCGCTACTATCTTCAAGTCATGTTATCCAAACACAAAGCAGATAACATATAAAGAAACCGCTTATTTAGAGCAAACAGATGATTATGGTGATGGAATAGACTTGTACTATCCTGTTAATGACAAAGAAAATTCTTACATATCAATTTTCTTCTCAAATTACTGTCCAATTAATTATTCCTTTGAGTCAAGAGCAGAATTTGAAGAGGACCAGGAGCTTTTACAAGAATTTGGAAATGAACATACGCAAAATATGATCATAAACCAGTTCATTTCTCAGTTAACAGATCTCTTAGATACCTTTAGAAAAGGAAGTCTCGAGTATGAGCCCTATATTCAAGCTATCGATGCAAAACTGGCAAAAATAGAAAAATAATCCCTATTCTTCGACCTTTTTCGACCACATTATTATTGTATGCATTTTAAAGGAAATAATTACCAATAATTAAAAAAAGCCGGAGTTGATAGAAATCTACAGTAAAATATAAGCTGTTAACTTCTATCACCCCCGGCTTGTTCTCAATGTAATCAATCATACAAGGACAGCTCCTTCGAGTTGTATCATATTCAGTTATCATTTATATGCCGGACGAATCGTGACGCATCAACCATATAAACTATATTATGTTAAAACTATGTGAACTTGTCTCCCATACATCTTGGAAAGCAGTTCATTCATCGTTATGTGATCCTCTTTACCAGCTCTGCGACAGATAACATCAAAATTATTATCCGGAAGAGGCTTATAAGTAAAAAGAAGCATATCCTTTTCTTCAGTTCTCATTTCACTTTCTCCAGCTCCAACCATTCCTTCACCTCCTAGCTCATTCCATAATATTTGAATAACTCCATTAAGGAAATATCAATTCCCGTTTCTTTCAACTGCTCGTTATGCTTCATATACAACAGCATCAACATTTCTTGTCTTTCCTTATCAGATGCATATTCCAGTTTTGCAGCACAGTTTGGACACAAACATACGACATTAGCCTCTGCTCGTATTGAAACTTTAAAGTCATTTTCTGCCTTTAGTGGAACCAGAAAATGTGTTGTAATATATGGTTTACCAGTACGAGCTGAAATAAATGTGTAATGTGATTTATCAATCTCACACAAGTATTCCTCTCTCACCATAGCATTTGTGGCACATCTTAACGGACGTAGCCTTTTTGTTATTGTTTTCTCCTGTTCTTCGACACCTGAATTTATTGCATTATCAGCTTCAAAGGTTTTCTCTATGGAATATACTCGCCTGTATGTATCAACACTCATTGCAAGCATCTTTTTGTACAGATCATAATAAGTTATCAAATCATCCTTTAATACACCTTCTGAAGGAATATCATCAAAACTGTAATATTTAAAATAAACCATTCCTGCTTCGTATCTTGATGTTTGCGCATCTGGATTTTTTGAAAGAACCGGTCTATCATTTACTCTGATACGTAAATTAACCCATCTTCTAAAAACGCGTGCATTCGTAGATATCATTTTTATAGTTTCCTGATCATTCGCTGCTTTGCCTTCATCAGCATTATAGTTTATAGCAAGATATATTCCTGTTAAATCCTCTTTAAGCCAATATCCTATTGATAATTGTTGGCCGTAAAGACTACCTGCACTTGTGTCAAAAATAATTACTCTAGGAGCAGAATAAGGAACAAATCCGTAAATCTGATCTCGACATGCACCCTTTTTTCGAATTCTCACATAAACCTGTGTTGATTCCTTATCAAGATTAAGGTATCCACTCATAATTCCAGGAAGCTCGTCCTTAATAGTATCAATAAAGGTTTTATAGTTTACCTTTGCTTCATTTGCTAAAGCAAAAATATCACGAATAGATTTATTCTCCTGCTCTATTTCTATAGCCTGATTAACTAAAAATAAAGCAGGGTTGACTTTTAATTCCATGCCGATTGAAATCAAATCATCAACTGATAGTCCCTGATTTTTTGAGAAAATCTTTGAGACCTTTGAAGGTGGCCAACCAAGATTTGTTGCAAGATCAGACTTACTATATCCTTTGTCAATCATTGTCTTTAATATATTATTTATTATGTATTCTGAGTTTTCAAGCATTACTGGCATATCATCACTCCTTAAAAAAATGCGTTTTCTAATTTTCTAAAAATAATATACTACTTTTATATTAAGCTGTCAATAATTATTTTTTCTATTATAGAAAAATCTCATTTTAACCATTCTGTTAATGATTGAATGTCATTTATATCAAGCCAATTTAATATGCGTAATAAATAATAGCCATCCGGCTTAGTTTTGCCGTTTTCCCATTTCTGATACGTTCTAACATTTGCCTAAATCCATTCAGGATCAATCTCCTCTATTACATTTCCGATTTCATCGTGCTCATGCATTAATATCTTTATAACTGTATCAGAAGCCAACGTTACTTTCATATGACATTCTAATCCATTATGATCAGTGCATTCTACTTTTTTAGGATTTCTAATATCAATCCCAATCCACCTCATTACCGGATCACCATTGTCGTCACATGGAAACTGACCATAAATTTCTAATTCATTACCTTTACGCTTGAAAAACTTAACTTCTTCTCTGCCCCTTTTCTACGCTTTGCAATCATATTCCATTACATAGTATGTGATAGGCACGTCACCGGTCATCTCTCTAGCAAAATTATATTTATAATAAAAATTATCCGGCATAACATCATCCCAACCAAGCTCAATGTACTTATCAATATAGTCAAACCAATCGTCATATATATCACCGACAATACTATCTACAATTTTTTCTGAATAACCAAATATTTGATCTAAAGAAAACTTCTTATCATAGTATAAAATCTCTAATTTCTGATAAGCATCCTCAAGTGATAATGGTTTTGAACGATGATAATTTAATGAATCATAAGGATCTAGTCCAACAGCCGAAAGCAAATGAGCTTGGAGCTATGTCAATACCTTGGACACAAAAAGTTGAACTTTTCTCCCAGCATAGCATATGACGAGAGAATTATTTCTTATGCTGCCAGAGCCTCATCTTCAACCTGTTGTGGTGTCCTGTAATCAAGAGCACTATGGCGCCTTTTTCGGTTGTAGAATGACTCTATATATTCAAAGAGTGCTGATTTAGCCTCCTCAAATGTGTAATATGTAGTTGTGTATACTTCTTCCTTCTTTAATACAGAATGGAAGGATTCGATGCAGGCATTATCATAGGGATTACCCTTCCTGCTGAATGAATGTAACATTCCCTGATCCTGTAAGTATTTCTCGAATTCTTCACTGGTATACTGGCTTCCCAGATCACTATGAAGTACTATTCCCGTTGTATCAGGGATATTAAGGCATGCATTCTTTACAGCCTGTGTGGCAAGCTCAGCTGTTATATTTTTACCATATGCCCATCCTATGATTTTGCGATCATATAAATCCATTACAGATGCAGGATAAGTCCATCCTTCATTTACTACATGGATATATGTGATATCAGTTACAAGTTTTTTAAATACTGTGTCAGCACTAAAATCACGATTAAGGATATTTTCTTTATCATCCGGAACTGCTCCCTGATTCTTTTGGTATTGATACTTTTTAACAACAATGCTTTTAATTTCAAGCTTTTTCATATGACGTTGAACACGTTTTACTGAGCAGGGGATATTTCTATCATTAAGTTCTCTATGGATCTTAATTGCCCCGTAACGTTTCTTAAATTCGTTATATATTGAAAATACTTCATTGCTGAATTCCTTATATTCCTGTTCTCTTTTTGAAGGAACATGATTTAATGCAGCATAGTAAGTGCTTCTAGGGAATTTAAGTGCAGAGCACATCTGCTTTACAGTATACTTGTCTAAGTTAGCCTGAATAAAGGACACGTATTCAGTTATTGATTTTTGGCGAATATGGCAGTAGCTTTTTTTAATATTTCATTCTCAATTTCAAGGTCTTTAATTTTTTTCTGAAGAGCCTTGTATTCCTTTAAAGAAATAGTCTCTTCCTCTGTAGTAATTACTGGAGCAAGATTTTTAATCCATGTAGAGACTGTGCCTTTTGGAATGCCATATTCGTTACTTAGTTCAGTTACACCTTTGCCAGCTTTACAATGCAGATCAACAATCTGCTGTTTAAACTCTGGGGTGTATGATTTTTGATTTTTAGCCATTATGTTGAACTCCTTTTTCTATAAGTATAGCTTGTTCGACATTTCGTGTCTATGGTTATATTCTAGCACCACTCTTCCCTGTTCGTCCCAAGCTGACCAAGTGTAGTATCCGTTCCTTCCGGCTGTGTTTTCGTAGCGTCCTGTTCCGAAGAACTTTGCGCAATTCCCGCTACCTTTTCTCTTGTGATGCTGTTCATTTCGACCTCAACTCCGATGGTCTGCTTTTTCATTTCTGCAATCTGGTTTGTGATTTTCTCGTTCATTTATGTACTCTCCTAAAAAAGTGTTCTTTTATTGTTGTGTACATATATCACTCTAAGGCACATATATTGGAACACCGCTATTACACAAAGATACACACTTTTATTTGTGTATCTTTGCAGCGGTTTATTACTCCTCTTCATCTGTGCAGACAGGCAATCCCATCGCAAGTTCCGACACGATTTTTGCGTATCGGCTATGCTCACTTCCTTCCGAACCCGCCATTGCTTTCATATAAAATTCCAAAGCATCCTCCCGGCTGTCCCATACTTCCTCATCGTTATAGCAGATGCCTTTCACGGTATTCAGTTTTCTACAGGAGTCCTCTCCATAGACAACCCCAAGGCAGCATCCGTTATCCCAATGTACATGGATTGTACCTGTGTCATCCACCTCCGTAACAGTTCCTTTCGTGCCACTTGGAATATCTCTGTATGGGTCATTCATGGAAATGAGTTCTACCCTTGAACCCGCCGGGTACTGTTCCTTTACCTTATTTACAATATCTCTTGGCGGGAAAAACATTATTGCTCGCCCCCTTTCTTCGCTCCTGCATTAAATGCAGCCAAGCCGTCCAGTTTTGAAAGAAGGATTTTTCTGTCTGCCTTGAATTCATCCCCGATGAACCCAAGCCTTAAAAGGAAACATCTGAATGCGTATTTCTCATTCTCATTTTCCTTTGGCTTTGCAGTCACTCTCTTCTGCTTTTTACTCATCTCGCAAATGGCTGATATGAACTTAGTGTAGGCAAGTGCCTCTTCCGGCTTTACCTCTTCAAACCAAGGAAATGAAATATTTTCTTCGTCTGTAGTAAATCTTAGGTTGGTAATACCAAGTGCCTTTTTTATCAAATCTCCTTTTGCATCCAGAATGCTTGCAAGGTTGCCTACTTCTACCTTTTCAAGTGGTATGGAAACCGTAAGTCCAAGGCTCTCGCCCGTTTCTGCCCCTTTATTCGGCTCACTGTCGGGTTCTTCTGCCCCCTTTTCATTGCTGTTCCATTCTGCCGGGCTGACCCCTGTTGCCAAAACACAGGCATCAACAATCTGTGCGACCTCATCAAGGTCATCAAAATCTCCGAATTCCAATTCGCCATTCTTTCCTACCGCAAAACTCCCAATTTCGTAGGCACAGGAAGGAACTCCGAGGTATTTTGCCTTACCTCCGATTTCCTTCTCAATTGTCTGAACCATAGCTTTTCGTTTGTCCTTTGTTACATTGAAATGTAGTACCATGTTTTGTACCTCCTTATGATTTTTTGGTATGTACATATATCACTCTGAAGACACATAATAGCAAGCAAAAAAATATATAAAATTTAATTACTGTGTGATATAATTTTTGTAGTTGTGTTTTTAAGGAGGAAGATATTATGTCTATTATCAATCAACCTTTCCAAGGTCAACTCGGTGACATTCTAATTTCGGAGTTAAAAAACGGTTATACAAATTTTACTATTTTCTCTGCATTTGCAAAGAATAGCGGAGTTTTAAGATTAAAAGAATCTATTGAGAACTTCAAGTCAAGTGGGGGATACGTCAAAGCATTTATCGGTATAGATCTAGATGGAACTTCGTATGAAGCATTGCTTAATCTATTTTCACTATGCAATGAACTGTACGTTATTCATTCCGAAAACTTTTCAACAACATACCATAGCAAGATTTATTTATTGGAAGACTCGTCTACCGCTTGGTGTGCTATTGGTTCAAACAACCTGACTGGTGGCGGTCTTTGGACCAACTTTGAAAGTTGTTCAATCCAATCATATGATTCATCGACTGGAAAAAACGAGTTAGAAAACATTTATTCAATAATAGAAAAATATTCTGATACAGACTATTCGTGCTCTACCAAAATAAATTCCATTGATGACATTAACACATTATTAGAGGCAAATTATATATCCAAAGAAGTATCTCAGAAAATTGAGAATATCAGCAAAAGAGTATCCCAGAAGAAAAGGCAAAAGAAAAACAGCTTATTCGGATCTGAGAAGGTTACTATTCCAACAATAATAACCACTCAAAAACCTCATAAGCCACTTAATAAATCATCTACTCCTGATATCGACTACATAATTACTCCCACCACTGAAAATGTACCTGCTTTTACCAATGAACAATTTTGGTTTGAAATGCGAAAATCAACAGGGGGGTCAAGAAATATCCTAGATTTATCAAAACTTGGACAGATAGAATCCGGTTCTGTCAAAGGAACTCCTTATGAATATTCTGATCCAGCACGAATGTATGGTGGTATAAAATTCTTTGATATTGACCCAGAAGATACTTCAAGACAAAAAAATATCACCATCAACTATCTCGGAAAGGATTATTATCCATCAACAATCAAATTTGCTCCAGATAACGGAAGTTGGAGAATCCAATTAAAAGGTGCTCCAAATGATGATTCTGAAGAATTATCAAAATACGGAAATCGAGGTGATTTCGTTCATAAAATACTTGTATTCGAAAAGATCAACACCGATTATTATGTTCTCTCTCTTTTAGATGAAAGCGAACTTGATCGTGTAAAATCCCTTAGCCGTGTATGGGCACGTAATGGTAGTGGTGCTACCTCAAAAGCATATGGCATGCTCTAAGTTTATCCCAAGGAAGTTGATGCTTTAAAAAAAGCTTCAACTTCCTTTTCTGAATAGTACTTACTAAAAGTATGCAATATATTCTTAAATCTTTCTTCATTTAATCCATACAAAAGTGCTACTAATCTATCTATTTCTGCAATTATTTGTTTTCTAGTAATTTTTCTCTTTATCGGATAAATACTCACATCCGCAAAAAAGTTATCCAGTCTTTGGTCGCTTACATATAACATTCTTATTCGAGAATTAATATGCTTTTCAATTGTTGCTTTTTCTCCCATATAGACCAACTCTTTTTCAAATGATTTTGTATCCGGAATAGGAATCTGTTTAATAATTGTCTGCGTCAAATCAAGCCCTGCCATTTTTAATCTTACAATATAATCAAATACTACTGAATTAAATAGTGCTAGTATGTGTAGCATTTCCTTCTTAGGCAATTGCAAAATTTGAATAGACTGACATGTCGGAATCAACGGAAGAACAGTTGCAAGCATTGTTCTTCTATTGGTAGCTGATGTCAAACTTCTCCAAGCAATCACACCTTCATCATTAAAATTTCTAGATAAATTATTCCAAACTTCTTCTTTTATAAAATAACGAGATTCTGGATACTCTTTGCCATCTATGTCACAAATCATTTTAGCTGAAGCTTTGTTTTTATACTTATCGCTTTCATTCATCCCTGAAAATGTAGCATATTTAGCGGTATATAGCTCAATAAACTTTCCCTCATATATAGGAATATAGCCATCATCATTCTGTTTAATTATACTCTCTGAATGATTTGTCAAATGAACCAGTCTACCAAATTTACATTCTGGATAACGCACTCCGAATGTATCATATTTTTCATAAATGCTAACTAGAAATTCTAATTCTTCGTTATGGCATATATTTGGAATCATTCCCGTTTCAGGATTAAGTTTATTCAATAAATCATATGACAATTCTATTTTTTCTCTATCAACAAATTTTTCATATCGTTCAATATTTAATGCTATACTAAGATTTTTTGTATTGTTCTTTTTCAAGAAAATGACTGAAAATTCTTCACGAGAATCAATATTGAAAATCTTATTCCGATTTATAAACATGTATACTTCATATAAATCTTTATTTTTTGTAATATCCCTAAAAAAAGCACTGTACACGGGCATCTTGAGAAGTGACGATTTAACTATCAATCCAATAATACCGCTGTTGCAAACCACATTTCGACATAATTCTGTAAAAATCGCATATGTATTTAACTCACCACAGCTTGATTTGCAAAAGCATTCCTCTTTTTTTATTAATCGCTTTGCCTTTTCGTAATCATCAATAAAACAATTATAAAAATACTTATTCGTTTCTGAAATGTTCTGAATATATTTTTCTCGCCCTGCCTTTGATCCAATTTCTTGATTTTCTACATAATGCATTAAAAACTTCTTTTCTTCAAATCTAATCTTTTCCCAAGGTGGATTTCCAAGAGCAATCATTACATTGTCGTGTGATACAACACCCATTTCCAATGAATAAAATCTTCCTACCTCTGCCCTCCTAAATTTTTCTAATGGCTCTATATCATTTTTTGTAATCAATAATGGATTTCCTAATAAAATTTTATATCCCGAACTTTCTTCAAAACGCAATCTGTGTCTAGTTATCATTATTGCAATCGGATCTACATCATATCCGTAAATATCTGCACTTATCCCTTTTTGTCTGCATATTCGACATGATGCAACCAAAAATGCTCCACCACCACAAGAATAATCAGCTATCTTTAACTCATTTACTTCTTCTCCAATATTATTTTCAAGATATTCCTCAATTGCTTTTTGAGTAATCTCATATGCAAATTCTTCTTGAGTATAGTATGAACCCAATATATCTCTATTGTTCTTTCCACCCTCGAATTTCACTTCACCATCCATAATAGAAAAATCTGTTGCTATATAACTTTGGTATAAGCAGTTTATATCAAATGCATCATAATCATTGATAATAGATAATACCTCAGAAATAAATTCATACGAACCCGGTATTTTCAAGACATAGCACAATATTGATTCTTCAATAATATCATTCATTCCAATAATATTTTCTATTTCATTTGCAGCACAATCAGATTTAATCTCATGTGCGCAAAGAGTCATGAATGCTAAATATGAATATTCAAAATATTTTTTTCTAATATCTTCCCATTCTTCTATATCAATTGTTTTATTCATATATTTAGCAACCAAATTATGCAACTTTGCTGTCATACTTATGAATCACCCCATTTTCATATTGTAGATAAGGAACACCTTTAAATATCTCACTGTGTACTTTATTAAACGATTTCTGTATCCATTTACTATAATCAAAGTCTTTCCCAAACCTATCCATCAAATCGGATACCAATTCAGTTATTGCACATTCAGAAATTAGCACACCATTATCTGTGTTATAATCCA
>CEAF01058957.1_pt1 | contig 14158 bp, 9 predicted proteins | sample 557431 | NCBI WGS metagenome assembly CEAF01 (sample SAMEA3182068, study PRJEB8094) | gut metagenome | biome: human; feature: gut; material: Stool; isolation source: human stools | place: Canada | collected 2013-11-18 | reverse complement strand
CGTATGCCGGCAGCCGCAACCGTACCGAACATCAATAAGGTCGCCCCACCCAACACCGGGTCAGGCATCAAGGAAAAGACAACACCGACAACAGGGAACAGCCCTAACAGCACCAACATACCGGCGATATAATATCCGACATACCGGCTGGCAACTCCCGTCAGCTGGATAATACCGTTATTCTGCGCAAAGATCGAATTTGGGAAAGAGTTGAAAATCCCGGCAATAAAGGAGTTCACCCCATCCGCCAGCACGCCGCCCGAAACACGCTTCAGATAGTCCTCTCCTTCTATTGACTTTCCTGAGATCATCGAGTTGGCCGTCACATCGCCGGTAGCTTCGATCGCCGTAATCAGATACACCAGGCCAATAGCGACAAAGGCGGAGAAATTCAGGTCCAACCCATATTTGAAAGGCATCGGGATATTGAATCCCATCAGGCTTTGCGAAGAAGCCGCCGCCATATCGACCATACCGAGAAAGTAGGCCAGCGCATAACCGATGCACAACCCCAATACGATCGAACTCATACGGAGATACTTGTTCTTGCAACGGTTAAAGAACAGGACACTCAGCAACACTGTCGCTGCCACCCCTATATTCCGGATGCTCCCGAACGTCCCGTTATCCATCGCACCATAGCCACCGCCACATGAAACGACTCCAACCTTGATCAAGCTAAGTCCGATCAGCAGCACCACGATGCCCGATACCAGTGGAGTTATGATAGAACGCATATACTTGAATGTCCGGCTGATTACCATCTCGATCGGGGCTGCCGCAATACACGCCCCGAATATAAGGGGCAATCCTCCTGCCAGTCCGGCCGTTATGATCGGACCGATGAAAGAAAAACTCGTTCCTTGGATACAAAGCAACTTCGCCCCTACCGGACCAATCCGGCGACACTGTATGAATGTCGAGACGCCAGATGCAAAGAGTGCCATCGAAACCAGAAAACCGGTTGTTTCGAGATCCAGCTTCAAGGCTCCGGCAATAATCAACGGGGGCGTAATGATCGCCACAAAGATCGCCAGCAAATGTTGTAAAGCGGCAAACAGGGCTTCCTTAAAAGGGGGACGGTCGTCTATACCATAAATCAGATCGGTCTTTTCGACCGGTTCAATCGTTTCTTCCTGCTCTTCCAGGTTTAGTTTCATATCTTTACTATTCGTCTATTATAAATTCAGTTCTTTTAATGTTTCTCCTTTAGCATTCAGCACACGAAGAGTCATCTCCTTTCCTTTCTTCTGCAAAATCATCACCGTAGCTCCATCCATCCGGTAACCGCCACCCACTACGACAGGATAGTTGTTTCCGTCAGCACCTTCAGGGATATAAGCGAAACGATGAGTATGCGCATTGATACTGACAGCGAACGGTGCTTTCTCAAGGATCGCTCCCCACTCGTCCCGGCAAGGATTATACGAATCATAGTCCTCTCCTTTCCCAAAGATGGGAACATGATGGATCAGCACCCGCTTAGAGGCTTTCTTGAAGGCTCTGGACGCCAACTCTTCCTTGAGGAAACCCGCCTGTGCCTTACGCAGGTCTGAAAAATCATTCAGCCCATAATAGACCCAATGCGTATCCGGTTTGTCTTCACCGCAATCCAACATGACGATACGCGTATCGCCCCAGTTGAAAGCGCCGTAGGTTTTATCGCCCACATAGTCGAAAAGACTGCGCAGGCCGATCGAATAGGCATTGCGTATCTCATGGTTGCCACGGATATAGAAGACAGGCACCCGGTCGGCTCCGACCGTTTCGTTCAGTTCACTGAGGAAACAGGTAGCCTCGTCATGATTGGCCGGATCATCGATGCAGTCACCATTGAAAACGACAAAATCATATTTCAAATCCTTCACCTGCTTATACAGTGCCTGCAAAGTCTCGGAATGTTTATGCAGGTCGTTGAATATAATGGCCGTAAAATCGGTGTCCGTCGTAGTAGGCAAAGTAAAAGTATGAAAATCAGAAACGGCTGTTTCTCCAAACACTTTCTTATAAGCCTGATAGAGCATGATTTCCTGCGAACAAACCCGGTAATAATAGGTTTTTCCCGGTTCCAGTCCGTCCAGTCTGATTTTATTTTGCAGATTGTTGCAGATCACCTGCCCATCCACGATCGTACGAGCCTTCTGCAGGTGCTCCTTATCGGTTCCGTATTCCACCCAGCTATAAGTCGGGACGGTAGTCTGCCACATGACCGTAATTCCATTTCCTACAGGATTTTGCAGATAGGGCTCCGTACGGAATATCTTGCCCGCAGGCTGATTGAAGATAATATCCGTGATGATTGGGCGGTGGTCGGAAGCGGCCGGCTCATCCCATACACGGGATGAGATGCGGGTAAAGGCAGTCGTATCTTTCGCATAGACAGCAATATAGTCAATAGTTTCGTCAGGTCTATCAGCCGGGAAAGTCGGCATCTTCGTATCCGTCAGGATCACAAAATCGTTCTGCAGTTGCCGGATAAACTCCGAACCGGGATGCGCATTCATATCGCCGGCTATAAAGAAAGGCTTGTTTGCCGAAGCCGCCACCTGCCTGATGACCGGCAAGGAAAGCATCCGGTCTTCCTCGGTCAGCGAAAGGTGCGTACAGCAATAAATATACTTTTCAAATTCTACGACAAGCAGCGCACGGGCTTCTTCCCTTCCAGGCAGGGGCAGATAACGATAGCCAAGAGGTTTCTCCTTGCTCAACATGCCGATACCATATTTCCCTCCATCGTAATCAATTGCCGGGGCATACATATGATGCATCAGGGTGAGTCCGGCAATTTCCCGCAAGACGTCTTTTCCTCCACTACGGCCTGTCACACTGTCGATCTCCTGTACTGCCACGACATCGGGACAAACTTTATTGATCACTGCCGCCGTACGCCGAAAGTCGGTCACATCGTCCATTCCTCTACCGTTACGGATGTTATAACTCATAATGCGCAACGTATTATTCTCGCGCTCGCTTCTCTCCTTCGAGTAGACTTTTCCCAATGGCAACAACATCATCAATGCCGCCGCCAACCAAACCGCCTGTTTCATTTTATCGCCGGATTTATAGATTAGGCCACAAAAGTAACAACTTTCTATGAGTCCGGCAAGATAAATCCTCATCAGGAAACTCATAGGGGTAGCCGTCAACCAAACACGACGTCCAACGTCCGTATCATATCGTCAATATCCTCTTCCGTCGTGTCCCACGAAGTGACAAATCGGGCTTCATTGATTTCCTCATTCCACATATAGAAGAAATATTTTTCTTGCAACTTCTTCAGCGGTTCCGTGGGAATGGTAAAGAAAAGCTGGTTGGATTCTACTTTCTGGGTAAACCGTATCTGCGGATATTTTTTCAAAGCTTCAGCCAAGCGATAAGCACTACTATTTGCTTTCCGTGCGTTTTCCAACCACAGGTCATTTTCCAGATAAGGAATAAACTGACAGGAAAGATAACGCAGTTTGGAAGCCAATTGGGCAGATTGCTTTCTGAAATACTGCAAATTCTCAGTTATCTCAGGACGGAAAGAAACCACAGCCTCTCCCATCATCATCCCATTCTTAGTTCCCCCGAAACTCAGGATATCCACCCCGGCATCGACGGTCACCTCCCGCATCGAACAATTCAGATAAGCACAGGCATTCGCCAAACGTGCACCGTCCATATGCAGATACATGTTATAAGAATGCAACAGATCAGCAATCGCTTTGACCTCCTCGATCGTATAAATCGTCCCCAACTCGGAAACCTGTGAAATATAAACAGCTTTCGGTTGCGAATGATGGCAGACACCGAAATTATGCAGACGAGGTTTGATCAATTCCGGCGTCAGTTTTCCGTCCGGAGCCGGAATCGTCACGATAGCACAACCAGTCATACGGGCAGGAGCACCACACTCGTCCACATTGATATGAGCTGTTTCAGCGCACAAAATACTATTGAACGGACGTGTCACAGCCTGCAAAGCTACAGTATTCGCCCCTGTTCCGTTAAAAACAAAAAAAGGCGATGCCATTTCGCCAAACACTTCTTTAATTTTCGCAGTAGCTGCTGCTGTCCAGGGATCGTCACCATATCCTACAGCATGGTTATCGTTCGCCTTTATCACGGCATCCATCACCAAAGGATGAACACCCGAATTGTTATCACTTGCAAAACTTCTCATTTCCGTTTAAAATTTTGAGCCAAAAGTAATAAAAATAAACGGGAGCACCCCTTGGATACTCCCGTTTATTTTTTCACATATTTATTTTAAACTTCACCTCAACTTCGATGAAAATCTTTCAAGACTTTCTGCAATTCCTGACGAGCGAAGAAGATACGGCTTTTAACCGTTCCCAGAGGTACACATAGCTTCTCTGCAATTTCATTATACTTGTAACCACTCAAAAACATGGAGAACGGGATTTTCAACTCATCGTTCAGGCTGTTTATCGCTTTTGTTATCTCTTTGATTTGATAAGCACCGTCAGGAGAATCAAAACCTGAGTCATTCACTACATCCAGATTATACAGGTCGACACCCTGGTCAACGACAGTCTGTGTACGAACGATTTTATGGTAGTTATTTATGAAGATATTACGCATCACAGTTAAGACCCATCCTTTGAAATTAATATTATCTACAAACTTTTCCTGATTGTCCAAAACTTTCAGCGTTGTGTCTTGCATCAAATCCTGGGCGTCATCCCGATTTGCGGTGAGCATTAATGCAAAATTCATCATGTTTTCTTGCATGCTCAATAATTTTTTCTGAAATTGCAACGCATTCATATTACTTATTTTTTTATATGTTTAATACCGGTTTGGCATTATCCTTCACCATTGAAGGACATTACAAATGTAGGAATAATATTTTAAATACAATGCGGTTTGATGATTATTAATATTAAAAATCGTAACTTAATACATTTATAACAAACAGTATTGAAAATGAGCAGTATTTACAAGTTTTGCAACAACTAAAATACAAAATTCACAACATGTATGTTACAAATTCGTACAACATGTAAAAGAGATGGAGAATAATATAAAATGAAGAAAAATTTAGGACTTTTTTTAGCTATCATATTGGTTCAGATAGCTCCATTTATATCAGCGGCAGACACCTTGCACCCGCTAATATATAAAATCGATATAAAAAAAGAGATAAGCAACACCACACGCCTGTATCTTAGCAATGGTTTAGCGGAAGCCTACGCTTTGGGTGCAGACGCCGTCCTGATCCATATGAACACATACGGCGGCCAGGTAGATGCTGCAGACTCGATGCGTACGGCTATTTTGTACAACCCCATCCCTGTCTATGTCTTCATCGACAACAATGCGGCTTCTGCTGGGGCGCTCATTTCCATCGCATGTAAAAAAATTTATATGCGGAAAGGTGCAAATATCGGGGCAGCCACCGTCGTGAACCCAACAGGGGAAGCAATGCCAGACAAATACCAATCCTATATGCGTTCCATGATGCGTTCGACAGCCGAAGCGCATGGACAAGATACAATCGTCCAAAAAAACGACACCTTATACAAATGGAAACGAGACCCGTTGATAGCCGAAGCGATGGTAGACGAACGGGTTGCCATTCCAAATCTGATAGACACAGGAAAAGTCCTTACTTTCACAGCACAGGAGGCTCAAAAGTGGGGATATTGCAACGGTATAGCAGAAAATCCGGATGAAGTAATCACGCAATATTTGGGATATAAAGATTACAAAATGAAAAGTTATATCCCTAGTTGGCAGGACGATTTAAAAGGATTTTTGATGAATCCTATTTTTCAGTCTATTTTGATCATTATTATCATCGGCGGTATTTATTTTGAAATGCAAACGCCAGGACTGGGTTTCCCTTCTGCTGCCTCCCTGCTGGCGGCAATCCTCTACTTTGCACCACTCTATATAGATGGGCTGGCGGCAAACTGGGAGATTCTGGTTTTTATCATCGGCATTCTATTGCTCGCAGTGGAAATCTTCATCATTCCGGGATTCGGGGTTGCCGGAATTAGCGGTATCATATTGATTATCGGCGGCCTAGTCATGGGCTTACTGAACAACGATCATTTCGATTTCGAAGGAGTCAGCGGAAAAGAGATCGGGAAAGCGACATTGACAGTCCTGGTCGGATTAGTGACAGGCTTCAGCCTGATGATCTGGCTGTCTAATAAAATCGGACATCGGGGAATGTTCCGGAAAGTCGCGCTAAATACAGATTTGGAAAATGCGATATCATCCCCTGATTTATCTTCGTTAGTCGGGAAAGAAGGTACAGCCGCAACCGTATTGCGTCCTTCCGGGAAAGTGTCGGTCGACGGAGTATTTTATGACGGGATTTCCGAATCAGGCTTTATAGAGAAAGGGGGCAAGGTCAAAGTTGTCCGTTTTGAGAATGCACAAGTGTATGTGGAAAACCTTTAAGACACGGCCGTTTTGGCACTTTCTACGCAGGGACGCGTTGATATAAGATATGCTTGTCTATTACAAGGTATTGCAAGGTGTTCATGGCCAGGAGATCGCTCAGAATGTTTTTCGCGGTATAATAATTGATCCGCCCGATCCGGCAAAACTGGCTGATATTGATATGGGGATGATCATCCAGATAAGCAAACAAACGTTCCACAGGTTTGCTTATCTTCAATAAAGTCCCGTCCGGTTTATGCTTTTTCTGCCAGGCAAGCACCAACACTTCATTTGCCAAAATATTTTCATCGGCGACCCTTATGTAGGCTTTAAACTTATCATCCTTATCGGGAGCGGTATGCGGTTTATCCGGACTGGGGGCGATGTACACCTCAAGAACCGTTTTGCCGTTCACCTCCCAGCGTGTCGCCTCAAAGGGGACTTCCGGGCGGGTATACATCTTGGAGGCCGCTTCAATCATATAATATTCTTCTTCGCTTCGGACACCGGAGATATTCCCGTTATCTTTCACACCGATCAGGAGACGTCCACCGTCGGTATTGGCAAAAGCACTCAGCGTACGCGCAATCTTCTTACTGTCGCTCACTTCGAATTTAAAATCAAGTTGTTGGTGTTCCCCCTGCTCTATCAACGCTTCTATCGGATGCATCTTCTTCATTTTGGCAATTTTTTAGATCGGCAAAATTAAAATAAATACATAACTTTGCCAACAGAAAAAACAATGAAAGCATGTCTCAAATACCTTCTCTTATATCGGATCTTGCTGTCATACTGATTTCAGCGGGATTGGTCACCTTGCTTTTCAAATGGTTAAAGCAACCGGTCGTACTCGGATATATCGTAGCCGGAATTCTTGCCGGTCCGTCTATCACGCAAATACCGACTGTCACGAATATAGAAAGTATCCGTATCTGGGCTGATATAGGCGTAATCTTCCTCTTATTCGCTTTAGGACTCGACTTTAGTTTCAAAAAGCTGATGAAAGTCGGCGGAACAGCTGTGATCGGAGCTATTACCATCGTGATAGGCATGATGACACTTGGCTATACTACCGGATTATCTTTAGGTTGGAGACATATGAACAGCCTTTTCCTCGGGGGAATGCTTTCCATGTCGTCTACAACCATTATTTTCAAAGCGTTCGACGATATGGGACTACGCAATCAGAGGTTTGCCGGAGTGGTCTTCGGAATCCTTGTTGTCGAAGATCTGTTTGCCGTTTTACTAATGGTTTTACTGTCTACATTGGCAGTCAGTAAACACGTAGAGGGAATGGAACTGCTCAACAGTGTGATCAAACTGGGAGTCTTTTTGCTTTTCTGTTTTGTTATCGGCATTTATCTAATTCCCTCTTTTCTAAAAAAAGCCAGGACTTTCCTGAATGACGAGACCTTGTTGATCGTCAGCCTGGGATTATGCCTCGGAATGGTTATCATTGCCACGAAAGCTGGTTTTTCTTCCGCTTTGGGAGCTTTCGTCATGGGATCTATCTTGGCAGAAACCATTGATGCGGAACATATCGAACATATTATCAAACCAGTAAAAGATCTTTTTGGAGCCATATTCTTTGTCTCTGTCGGGATGTTGATCGATCCGGCATTGCTGTGGGAATACAAAATTCCGATCCTGATCCTCACGTTGGTCGTAATGACCGGACAAATATTATTTGCCAGCTTCGGGGTCTTGCTTTCTGGACAACCGGTCAAGATTGCCATACAATCTGGTTTTTCTCTCGCTCAAATAGGCGAATTTGCTTTTATCATCGCATCGTTGGGGCTGTCATTAGGGGTAACCGATAATTTCCTCTATCCTATTGTCGTAGCGGTTTCAGTTGTCACGACTTTCTTTACGCCTTACATGATTCGTATGGCAGAACCTGCATGCCGGGTTGCCGACCGGATCATACCGAAGTCATGGATGAAATTTCTCGAACGTTATTCTTCCGGTTCCAATACCATACATCAGAAAAGCGCCTGGAATAAACTGTTGAAGGCGCTGATCCGCATAGTCGGCACTTATACAGCCGTTACCCTTGTCCTGATCTTTATCTGGCTTCAGTTCATAGCTCCTTTTATCATGAAAGAACTTCCGGGCATACGGGGAGCGGGTATCTCACTCGTTCTGATCCTACTACTAATAGCTCCCATGCTGCGTGCGATCATGATGAAGAAGAACCATTCCGCCGAATTCCAACAATTATGGCTGGACAGCAAGTACAACCGGGGACCATTGGTTTCATTGGTCATTTTGCGTATTATATTATGTATCGGCCTAGTCATGCTGCCCGTCGCCCGTTTGTTGAATGCCACAGTCGGTATCGTACTGGCGATCGCAGCAACCGTCATCGTTATTGTCATTTTATCCAAACGGCTGAAAAGACAATCCATCCTGATGGAACGACATTTTTTCAGTAACCTCTCCGCACGAGAATTGGAGAACGAGCGGAAAGCTCCGATCAACCAACGGTTTGCCAACCACCTGTTGGAACGCGACCTTCATTTAGCCGATTTTGAAGTAAAGCAGAACTCCCCCAGCATGGGAAAAACCTTGAAGGAACTCAACTTCCGCCAGAAATGCAATGTCAACATCGTAACGATCATTCGGGGAGAACAGCGGATTAATATTCCCGGAGGAGAAGAACGTCTCTATCCATTTGACAAATTGGTAGTAGTCGGTGCAGATGTCGATCTTGAACATTTCCGCCAATATCTGGTCGAGCGATATAAAAAGGCCCAAACCGACAAGGAGCAGACGACGCATGAAGTCAATATGGAACAATTCACCATCGCCGAAGGATCCCATCTGATCGGGCGTACAATTCTGGAATCAGGCATACGGGACAGGTCTGCCTGTCTGGTCATCGGTATCGAACGAGGTTCCTCTTCCATCAAAAACCCATCTCCTTCAACTGTTTTTGAAGAGGGGGATATTGTATGGATTGTTGGAGAACATGAAAAAGTCGTTCAGTTAAGCGAAGGAAAAACGGTGAACAATTGACAATTTCATAAATCATAAATTATAATTCATAGATCATGAAGTTTATAGGAATAATTCCTGCACGCTACGCCTCTACCCGCTTTCCGGGGAAGCCACTTGCCGATTTGGCAGGCAAGCCGATGATCCAACGGGTATACGAACAAGTCCAAAATGTGCTTGATTCAGTTTGCGTAGCTACGGACGATAACCGTATAGAAGCAGCCGTCCAAGCTTTCGGCGGCAATGTCATCATGACATCCGACCAACACAAAAGCGGTACGGATCGTTGTTATGAAGCGTATTGTAAAATCGGAGATGGATACGATGTGGTTGTTAACATACAAGGCGACGAACCTTTTATCCAACCGGAACAGATCGAAATACTAAAAGCATGTTTCATCGATGACAGCATCCAAATCGCCACCCTGGTAAAACCATTTCGCCCAGATGATGATTTCGAAACGACCTTATTCAACGCCAATTCACCGAAAGTAGTTTTGAACAAGAAGAATGAGGCTATGTACTTTAGCCGTTCGATCATTCCTTACATGAGAGGCAGGAAATATACCGAATGGCTGCCGAATCATACCTATTACAAACATATCGGGCTATATGCTTACCGCGCCGACACACTCAAAGAAATTACCCATTTACCCCAATCCCCTCTGGAACTGGCTGAAAGCCTGGAACAACTGCGCTGGCTAGAAAACGGCTACAAGATAAAAGTTGGAATTACCCAACAGGAAACAATCGGTATCGACACGCCAGAGGATATGGAAAAGGCATTGGCCTTCTTGAAAAATAGGGAGTATCAACCGACTAATGAATCGGCATCCGCATAAAAAGGAATGCCGGTTGCTTTGGAGAGCAACCGGCATTCTTTTTATCCCATCAGATTCGACTTCTCAACGGCGACGGTTATTCTCCCGCTGTTGTTTCTGTCTTTCCAACTGGGCCTGTTGAGCTTTCTGGGCTTCTTCCAAACGTTTCATGAAACCAGACTTCTTCATCGGCTTTTTCTTGTTTTCTTCCAACTTGGCCAACAGCTTATCTTCGTTAATCGTATAACGGAAAATTACAGTTTGCAAAATCGTGATCAATGTGGAGATGAAGTAATAGTAGGTCAAACCGGATGCATACTGATTGAAGAATACCAACATCATCAGCGGCATCATGTACATCATCGCCTTCATTCCCGGCATCTGCTGCTGTCCAGTGTTCGTCTGATCCATATTGAACTTCGTATATATGATGTTCGTTACGGTCATCAACAAACAGAACAAACTGATATGATTTCCGAAGTACGGTGTAATAATAGGAATATATGTATTCCAGCTTACAATCGCATCATAAGTAGACAAGTCGTGTGCCCAAAGGAAACTCTGGTGACGCAATTCTATAGCCGACGGAAAGAACATGAACAGAGCGACCAGGATCGGCATCTGTAACAACATCGGAACACATCCTGCCATCGGACTCGCTCCGGCACGGCTATACAGTTCCATGATCGCACGCTGACGCTCTACCGCCTTATCCTGTCCCGGGTATTTAGCATTGAGCTCTTCTACCTGCGGGCGCAATACACGCATTTTGGCCGATGACATATAAGACTTATACGTCAACGGAAACAGGATCAATTTTACGATAACCGTCAGCAGGAAGATCAACAAGCCGTAGCTATGAATAAATTGTCCGAGGAAATTAAACAACGGAATGACGAAATACTGGTTCACCCAACGGAAAATACCCCATCCCAGCGGAACGATCTTTTCCAGATCCAGTTGGTCGGCTTTCTCTACATCATCATCGTAAGATTTCAACAGAGAGAACTGATTGGGACCAAAATAGAAACGCATATCCGTCGCTTCGTTACCCTTCAAGTCGAAAGGTACGGAAGTCGTCGTCTTATACTCTTTCAGGAAAGAACCGTCTTCAGGCAACATCTTCGAATCGATAGTTGTCGACTCGAATTCTTCGTTTCCGGCGATCAGGATAGAAGAAAAATACATGTCTTTATAGGCAACCCATTTCAACCGGTTAGACAATTGTTTGCTGTCGTTCTTGGTTTCGCTCAGGTACTCCACATCATCGGCCATAAATTTATAATATACCGTTGCATAACGGTCTTCAAACTTACGCCCCTTTTCCTGCTGGATTATTTTTTGTTGCCACAACAAGTCCAATGCAGTCGTACCTGGCGACAGTACACCATTCAGGCCGGTTCCCTTAATGGAGAACTGCAACATATAATCATCAGGTTTTAAGGTATACATAAAATCCAGATGGCTGCCTTCGCCCGTATTCAGACGCATGGTAATACTGTTCCGGTCATTTCCTTTTACAGGGGTAAAATACAAATCACCGGTATTTACCACGCGATTATCAGCCGTAACCAATGTAAAATCGAACTTCGAGTCCTTTTCATCGAAAAGCACTAAAGGTTCACCTTTATAATTATCGTATTTTTTCAGGCGGACATATCCAATACGCCCTCCCTTATTGGCCAAACGGACTTCAATCAGCTCGTTTTCCAAAACAGTGGAACCCTCCTCTCCAATCATTGCATCGGCGAAAACGCCAAACGTGTTCTGTAAACGGGCAAGCCGTACAGAATCGGGCAAACCGGCCAGTTCGTCGTCCGCTTTTGCTTCTCTATTCAATTCTTTCTGCTGTTCCAGCTGCTTTGCATATTCTATCCGGGCTATCGAATCCTGCATCCGGCGCTGTGCTTCTATCTGCTCCGGCGTAGGCTGGTTCAACCAGGTAAATACAATTAAGACAACTCCAATAAGCAGGAAACCTATTATCGTGTTTTTATCCATCTATAATTTTTATTTTTTATTTTCAACTGCAGCTTTTATAAAGCTAACGAAAAGAGGATTAGGATTAACGACCGTACTGTTATATTCCGGATGGAACTGAACCCCCACAAACCATTTCAATGCTGGAATCTCAACGACTTCAACCAAGTTCGATTCAGGATTTTCACCTACACACATCATGCCGGCAGCCTCGAACTTATCGCGATATTCGCTATTAAATTCAAAACGATGTCGATGGCGCTCCTGGATGTGTGTCTGTCCATACGCTTCATAAGCCTTAGACCCTTTCTTCAATATACAGTCGTATGCTCCCAGACGCATAGAACCGCCCATATTGGTTACGTTCTTCTGCTCTTCCATCAGGTCGATCACTTTATATGGGGTATTTGGTTCCATTTCTGTCGAGTTGGCTTCCGCCAGTCCCATTACATTACGGGCAAATTCAATCACCATGCACTGCATGCCCAAACAAATACCCAGGCAAGGGACATCGTTTTCACGAGCATATTTCAATGCGGCAAATTTTCCTTCAATACCACGCTGTCCAAATCCCGGAGCAATCAGGATTCCGTCCATATCTTTCAACAATTCGGCGGCATTACCATCATTCAGTTTTTCAGAATGGAACAAATGCAAATCCAACTTACGATCATTATAAATAGCGGCCTGCAACAGAGATTCGTCGATCGACTTATAAGCATCCTGCAGTTCGACATATTTACCGACTAAGCCGATCCTTACAGTTTCAGTAGCATCAACCTTACGTTGCAAGAACTGATGCCAAGGCTTCATCTCAGGTGTCGGTCCGACTTCCAGTCCTACCTTACGCAGGATCACCTCGTCCATCTTCTGGCGCTGCAATACCAACGGAACTTCGTAAATCGTCGGAACATCAATAGACTGTATGACGGCATCCTGTGCTACATTACAGAAAAGGGCCACTTTACTTAACAAATTGGCACTCAACTCATGTTCAGTACGCAATACCAGAACATCTGGCTGAATACCCAGCTCCTGCAGTTGTTTTACAGAATGCTGTGTCGGTTTGGTCTTGTATTCTTTTGCAGCCGCGATATAAGGTACATAAGTAAGATGTACGCATATACAATTCTTTCCCAATTCCCATTTCAGCTGGCGCACGCTTTCGATAAACGGAAGAGATTCGATATCACCGACCGTACCTCCGATTTCAGTGATCACGAAATCAAATTTGTATTTATTTCCCAGCAATTTCACATTGCGCTTGATCTCGTCCGTGATATGAGGCACCACCTGCACAGTCTTTCCCAGGTAATCCCCTTTACGTTCTTTGTTAATAACGCTCTGATAAATGCGGCCTGTAGTGATATTATTTGCACGGGTCGTCTGAACATTCAAGAAACGCTCGTAGTGTCCGAGATCCAAATCCGCTTCATGTCCGTCTACGGTAACATAGCATTCCCCATGTTCGTATGGGTTCAACGTACCTGGATCGATATTGATATAGGGATCAAATTTCTGAATGGTAACTTTATAACCTCTTGCCTGAAGTAGTTTACCCAATGATGCGGCAATAATTCCCTTACCCAATGAAGAGACCACGCCGCCCGTAACGAAGATGTACTTTGTATCTGCCACGATAGTAATATTTTAATTATCTTTTAATTGCACACTCGCATTTCAAAACTGCAAAGTTACATAATTTCATTCATATAACAAGGGGAGAGAGAAAAACATCTTTTGTCCTTTTGACAGCAAAAGGAAGCTGATCCTCTTCATATAGAAACGAACAAACTTAAAAAAGGTACATCAAACGGATGTAACGAAAACAGAGCTCTATATAAAAGTTTTGTTTAAAAAACAACTATCATACTATCATAATTAAATTCATATACTTGTAAAACAGCATGTTATTCCATGACAGTTCCTATTTTCAACTATCATTCATCTATCATAACCAT
>CEAF01057283.1_pt1 | contig 14343 bp, 6 predicted proteins | sample 557431 | NCBI WGS metagenome assembly CEAF01 (sample SAMEA3182068, study PRJEB8094) | gut metagenome | biome: human; feature: gut; material: Stool; isolation source: human stools | place: Canada | collected 2013-11-18 | reverse complement strand
GCAAAAGGGGTTCCCTCCCCCATATATTTCTCCCGCTGGCCGTCGTCTGGACGCCGGGCGGGATGTTTCTTATACAGGAAAGGCCCCGTGCGGGCATTTTTCCTGTTTTTGCCATGACATGCCGCCGGAGCACGCCGGGGCATCCACTCTTTCCAAGGAAGACGCCATTGAAATGCAAGATCTGCAAGGCGACGGCCGTGGTGGCCCTGCGCAGCCACAACGCCGCCTTCTGCCCCGACTGTTACCTCAAGTTCTTTGCCCGTCAGGTGGAAAAGGGCATCGAAGGCCAAAAGCTCTTCACCCGTGACGAACGCATCCTGGTGGCCCTTTCGGGCGGCAAGGATTCGCTGGCCCTGATGCTGGAGCTTTCCCGGCAGGGCTATGACGTCACCGGCCTGCACATCGACCTGGGCATCCCGGAATCCTCGCCCGTGGCCCGCGGCGTGGTGGAGCGCTTTTGCGCCAAGCACGGCCTGAAGCTCATGGTCAAGGAACTGGCCGCCGAGGGCCTGGCCATCCCGCTGGTCAAGGAGCGCCTCAACCGTCCCGTCTGCTCGGCCTGCGGCAAGATCAAACGGCATTTCTTCAACAAGGTGGCCCTGGACGAAGGTTTCGACGCCCTGGCCACGGGCCACAACCTGGACGACGAGGTGGCGCGCCTGTTCAGCAACACCCTGCGCTGGGACACGGCCTATCTTTCGGACCAGGGCCCGCGCCTGGACGGCGAGGACGGCTTTGCCCGCAAGGTCAAGCCCCTGTGGCGCCTGACGGAGTTCGAGACCGCCAACTACGCCTTCCTCATGGGCATCGAGCACCACTATGCCCCCTGCCCCTACAGCCCCGGTGCCAGCTTCAGCACGCTCAAGGCCCTGTTGCAGCGTCTGGAAGCGGCCATGCCCGGCCGCAAACTGGACTTCTATCAGGGCTTCCTGGCCCGCGCCCGGCCGGTGTTCGCCCGGCGCGAGGCCGAAGAGGGTGTGGAACTGGCGCCCTGCACCAGCTGCGGCTATCCCACCTCGTCCGGCGACATGTGCGGCGTGTGCCGCATTCGTGAAGCCCTCAAGGACAGCAAATAGCCTTGGCTGCTCCAGAAAGATCATGGCGGGGAGGGGCGGCGCCCCTCCCTGTCTTTGCCTTCTTTCCTGCCCGGAGACCGCTGCGCTCGCACAGGGCCGGGGATTTGTCCGGAGCACCGGCAGCCTTTCCCCGGCTGTGCATGCGCCGGAGCCTCCATGCCCGGCCTTGTTTGACGGCAGGCTGTACGGCGGCCGGGGCCATGATCGCCAGGGAGGCCCGTCATGGGCGTCGCTGAATACGTCCGGGCCCTGCTGGCCTCGGACAAGCTGGGGCCGCAGGTACGGCATCACCGCTGCGAGCCCGCGCGGGCGGCCGTCTATGCGGAAAGCCGCCTGCCCTGGCCCGCGGCCATCCGGCGCACGCTGGAGGAGCGCGGTCTGAGCGGCCTTTACAGCCATCAGGCCCTGGCCACGGACCACATCCGCGCCGGGCATTCCGTGGTGGTGGCCACGCCCACGGCCAGCGGCAAGAGCCTCATCTACAATCTGCCGGTGCTGGAGCGCCATCTGCGCGACAGCGAGGCCCGCGCCCTCTATCTTTTCCCGCTCAAGGCCCTGGCCCAGGACCAGCTGGCCGGGCTGCAGCGCCTGGTCTCCGGCTGGCCCGAGGAGGCCCGGCCCACGGCCGCCCTTTACGACGGCGACACCAGCGACCATTTCCGGCGCAAGATCCGCCGCGACCCGCCCACGGTGCTCATCAGCAATCCCGAGATGCTGCACCTGGCCCTGCTGCCGCACCATGAGCAGTGGGCCCCCTTCCTGGCCGGGCTGTCCCACATCGTGGTGGACGAGGCCCACACCTACCGCGGCGTGTTCGGGGCGCACATGGCGGGCGTGTTCCGCCGCCTCAACCGGCTGGCCGCCCATTACGGCGCCATGCCGTCCTATGTTTTTTGCACGGCCACGGTGGGCAATCCCGGCGAGCTGGCCGCGTCGCTCTCCGGCCTCGACCTGCTGCCCGGCCGCCAGCCGCCCGTGGTGGTGGACCAGTCCGGCGCGCCGCAGGGCGCACGGCATTGCGTCTTCCTCGATCCCGACCAGAGCCCGGCCACGGCGGCCATCGATCTGTTGCGGGCCGCGCTGGCGCGCAAGCTGCGCACCATCGTCTACTGCCGTTCCCGCCGCATGACCGAGCTGGTCAGCCTGTGGGCCGGGAGCCTTTCCGGGCCGTGGGCGGGCCGCATCTCCGCCTATCGTGCGGGATTCCTGCCCGAGGAACGCCGCCAGATCGAGGCCCGCATGGCCTCGGGCGAGCTGCTGGCCGTGGTCAGCACCAGCGCCCTGGAGCTGGGCATCGACATCGGCGGGCTGGATGTCTGCATTTTGGTGGGCTATCCGGGCACCATCATGTCCACCCTGCAGCGGGGCGGGCGCGTGGGCCGGGCGCAGCAGGAGTCGGCCGTGGTGCTGGTGGCGGGCGAGGACGCGCTGGACCAGTATTTCATGAGCCACCCCGAAGACTTTTTCAGCCGTCCGGCGGAAAAGGCCGTGGTCAACCCCTGGAACGAGGTCATCCTGGCCCGGCATCTGGAGTGCGCGGCCGCCGAGCTGCCCCTGTCCGCCCGCGATCCCTGGCTGGCCCCGGCCCCGGCGCAGGAGGCCCTGCGCGATCTGGCGGCCCAGGGGCGCCTGCTGCTCTCCGCCGACGGCAGCCAGTGGCTGGCCGCCTGCAAGCGGCCGCAGCGGCTGGTGGACTTGCGCGGGACGGGCCGGAGCTTCGTCATCGAGGACAGCGAGGGCACGGTCATCGGTTCCGTGGACGGCTTCCGGGCCTGGCGCGAGACCCATGTGGGCGCGGTCTACCTGCACCGGGGCCGCAGCTATGTCATCGAGGAGATGGACCCGGCAGCGGGCCGGGTGCGGGCCCGTCAGGCCAAAGTGGACTGGTTCACGCGGGTGCGCGGTCACAAGAGCACGGACATCCTTGAAGAGCTGGAGCGCCGTCCCCTGGGGCGCGGCGTGGTCTGCCGGGGGCGGCTGCGCATCATCGACACCATCACCGGTTACGAGAAGCGCAGTACGCGCGACAACCGCCTGCTGACCATCGTGCCGCTGGAAGCGCCGCCGCAGATCTTTGAGACCGAGGGCCTGTGGTACGTCATCCCCGAGAGCTGCCGCCAGCGTCTGGAAGAGGATTTCGTGCACTTCATGGGCTCCATCCATGCCTGCGAGCATACGGCCATCGGCATGCTGCCCCTGCTGGTCATGGCCGACCGCAACGATTTCGGCGGCATCTCCATCCCGCTCCATCCCCAGACCGGCCTGGCCTGCGTCTTCATCTACGACGGCCTGCCCGGCGGCGCGGGCCTGACGCGTCAGGCCTTCGGCCATGCCCGCGAACTGCTGGAGGTCTGTGCGGCGCTCATCGAGGCCTGCCCCTGCGAGGACGGCTGTCCTTCCTGCGTGCATTCGCCCAAGTGCGGCTCGGGCAACCGGCCCATCAGCAAGGCCGGGGCCCTGCGCCTGATCCGCGATCTGCTGGCACCCGGTGCGGATGCCGAGGGCGAGGCCCTGTGCGCCGACCTGCGCATCAGCCCGCCGCCGGAACTGCTGCCGCCCCGTCCTGTGGACGAGCCCGCGGCCCCGGTGCCGCCGCCCGTGCCGGACATGGCAGCCATCATGGCGGCCTGGGCCGGACAGGCCCCCGCCACGGCCCCGGCGGGAGCTGCGGGACAGGCCGGGCCGGGTGCCCGGACAAGCGCCTCTGGAGCCGGAGGAGCCGGGACGGTGGCTTCGGAAGGCGTTCCTTCGCAGGAGGAGCGTATCGAGGGCCGCGGAGGAGAGGTCTTTGTGGCCGGTACGAGCCCGCAGACCAGCGCATCCGCCGCAGCCGGGAAGCCTTCCGGCAAACAGGTGGCCCTTCCGCCCCAGTCATCCCCGGTGGTAGAACGGAAGACCGGCGGGGCCACGGCGGCAACAGCCACCCTGTCGATTATGCAAAAGCCGGGGCTCATGGCTCCCGCCGTAGCTGTCGGTGATGCGGGCAACGTCCGTGTCCGTCCCGAGCCCGGTGTGGGCGCGGTGGGCAGGCCGCCGGAACATTATCTGGTCTTCGACGTGGAGACCCGGCGCAGCGCCGCCGAGGTGGGCGGCTGGAACAGGGCCGACCGCATGGGCGTGAGCATCGCCGTGGCCTATGACAGCCGGGCCGACGATTTCTTCACTTATACGCAGGAGGCCCTGCCGGAGCTCTTTGCCCGCATGCGGGCCGCGCAGCTGGTGGTGGGCTTCAACTCCTTCCGCTTCGACTACGCGGTGCTCTCGGCCTTCGCGCCCTTCGAGCTGCGGGCCCTGCCGGGCCTTGACCTCTTGCGCCGGGTGCAGGACAGTCTCAAGTACCGCGTGTCCCTGGACAATCTGGGGCAGGCGACCCTGGACGAGCCCAAGAGCGCCGACGGCCTGCAGGCCCTGCGCTGGTGGCAGGAAGGGCGGCTGGACGACATCGCCGCCTACTGCCGCAAGGACGTGGACCTGACGCGGCGGCTCTACCTTTTCGGGCTGGAACACGGCTGGTTGCTTTTCACCAACAAGGCCGGGCAGCGTGTGCGCGTGCCCGTGGATTTCAGGCAGTGACGATGGAGACGGCGGAAAAGATCATCCAATGGCGGCGGGAGCTGCACCGGCACCCGGAAGAAGGCTGGACGGAATTCTGGACCACGGGCTTCGTGGCCCGGCAGCTGGCGGACATGGGCCTTGCCCCGCGTGTGGGGCAGGAGGTCATCGACCCTGCCGCACGCATGGGCCTGCCCGCGCCCGAGGTCGAAGCCCGGGCCCGGCAGCGGGCGCTGGCGGAAGGGCTGGAGCCGTACTGGCTGGAGCGCATGGGCCGGACCACGGGCCTGGTGGCCGATGTGGGCCCGTCGGACGCGCCGCTGGCGCTGGTGCTGCGCTGCGACATGGACGCCCTGCCGCTTATGGAAGCGCAGGAGGCTTCCCACCGGCCCGTGCGCGAGGGCTTCGTCTCCCGGCATGAAGGCCTGTGCCATGCCTGTGCCCATGACGGCCATATGGCTCTGGGGCTTGGGCTGGCGGCCCTGCTGACGGCTCCGGGCGCGGCCCCCCTGCGGCGGCGTGTGCGTCTGCTGTTCCAGCCTGCCGAGGAAGGCGTGCGCGGTGCGGCGTCCATGGTCTCCCATGTGGCGGGGGCGCGGCATTTCCTGGCCGTGCATATCGGTCTGGGAGCCCCGCACAGCGGCGATCTGGTCACCGGCGTGGGCGCTTTTCTGGCTACCAGCAAATTTGATGTCCGCTTCACGGGCCGGGCGGCCCATGCGGGCGCTGCCCCCGAACAGGGACGGGACGCCCTCAAGGGCGCGGCGTCGGCCCTGCTGGGCCTGCACGCCCTGCCGCGTCATGGCCACGGCACCAGCCGCATCTGCGTGGGACGTCTGGAAGGCGGCAGCAGCCGCAATACCGTGCCTGCCTCAGCCTTCATGGCCTGCGAGACGCGCGGCAACAACAGCGAGGTCAACGACGACATGCTGCGGCGTGCCCGGGACGTCATCGCGGGCGCGGCCGCCATGCACGGGCTGGAATGGCAGCTCGATGTGGTGGGCGGTGCGCCCTCGGCGGCAAGCGATGCGGCCTTCTCGGAGCTGCTGGCCCGCTGTGCCCGGGAACTGCCGCCCGATGCCCGGGGCGGGGGCTGCTTCCCGCTGCCCCGGATCCGTGAGCAGGGCGACATGGGCGCCAGCGATGACGCCACGACCCTGATGCGGGCCGTGCAGGCAGAGGGGGGGCTGGCGGCCTATGCCTTCCTGGGGGCCGATCTGGCGGCCGGGCACCATCAGCCGGGCTTCGATTTCGACGAAGCCGTGCTCTGGCCCGGTGTGCGCTGGCTGGAAAAGATCTGCCGGGAGCTGGCCGGCTAGGACGTGGCCGTCCATACGGAAGGGCCGCCTCTGGCGGGCTTGCGGGAAAAGCGACCGTTCGGAAGATGCCGTCGCGGCGACGGGAAAAGGCCCCGCAGGCCTGCGGGACCGGGGGATGCCGCCACGTGATGCGCAGCTGCCCTGATTTTTCTACATTGGGGAATATTTTTTATAATTACCTGTATGCGCAGGATAATTTTTTGATGGAGCCCCTGCCCTCAGCGGCAGGGCCTGTGGAAAAATGCTGTTTTCCACATTCGGGTCGAAAAATAACAGCCCCTGCTGCTGTCTGTTCTGTAAATGTATTGAGATAACAGGAAAAATCTTTACGGCATGCCTTCTGCATCATGTCCGGCATCCCGGACGCCGCCATCCGGCAAAGGCGTCGGGCAGAGCAGGAGATGCACGATGGAAAGACGAAGGTTCCTGTATTCGGCACTGGCCGCAGCCTCGCTGGCGGCCATCCCGGCCGCGCGGAGCAGCGCCGCCGCCACTACGACAGCACGCAGGGAAGGGAGCGCGCCCATGACACCTTCCCAGAGACAGAATCCCATGAGCTGCAACGGCATGGTCACGTCGCCGCACTATCTGGCCAGCCAGGCCGGGCTGGACATCCTGCGGCGCGGCGGCACGGCCATCGACGCGGCTGTGGCCACGGCCGCCACCCTGGCCGTGGTCTATCCGCAGATGTGCACGCTGGGCGGCGACAATTTCTGGCTCATCTATGATGCCCGCACGGGCAAGATGAAGGGCCTCAATGCCAGCGGCCGCGCCGGGGAAAAGGCCAGCATCGACTTTTACCGCAGCCGGGGGCTGAGCAAGGTGCCGGCGCGCGGCTATCTGGCCGCCAATACCGTACCGGGCGTGGTCTCGGGCTGGGACGAGGCCTGGAAGTACAGCCGGTCGGCCCTGGGCTCGCAGCTTTCCTTCGCCTCCCTGCTGGACACGGCGCGCGAGCTGGCGGAGAGGGGCTTCCCGGTCAGCACGTCACTGGCGTACTGGAGCGGGGTGGACACCGATCCCACGGATCAGGAATTCCGCGATCTGCAGCGTTATCCGGGCATTGCGGCCACCTATCTCAGGGAAGGCAAGCCCTACGGGCTGGGCGAGGTCATGCGCCTGCCCGAGCTGGCGGCCACGCTGGCCCTGCTGGCGGACAAGGGCGCGGACGAGTTCTACAAGGGCTCCATCGCCGCGGCCATAGCGGCGGATCTGGAAGAGAACGGCGGCCTGCTCACCGTACGGGACTTTGCCCGGCATACGGCCGACTGGGTGGAGCCCATCTCCGTGCCGTACCGCGACTGCCGGGCCTGGAACCTGCCGCCCAACACCCAGGGCATGGCCTCGCTGGAGATCCTGAACATCCTCAACAACTTCGATCTGTCGCAGATACGGGAAGGCAGCGCGGACTATTACCATCTTATTATCGAGGCCACCAAGGAGGCCTTCCTCGACCGCGATACCTACCTTTCCGACCCGGCCTTCGTGGACATCCCGCTGGAACGCCTGCTCTCGGACGGGCACGGCAAGCGGCAGGCCGCCCGCATCCGCATGGACAGGGCCGCCACCAACCTTGCGCCGCTGGACCCCAAGGGCGACACCATCTGGCTGGGCGTGGTGGACGGGCAGGGCAATGCCGTTTCTCTGATCCAGAGCATCTACCATGACTTCGGCTCCGGCATCGTGCCCCGGGGCACGGGCGTGCTGCTCCAGAACCGGGGCAGCTTCTTCTCCCTCGACCCTGCGCACGTCAACCGCCTTGAGCCCGGCAAGCGTACCTTCCACACCCTGAACCCGGCCATGCTGACCAGGAACGGCAAGCCTTTTCTCGTCTACGGTACCATGGGCGGCGAGGGCCAGCCCCAGACGCAGGCCGCCATCGCCACCCGCGTGCTGGATTACGGCATGACCCCGCAGGAAGCCATCGACGCGCCCCGCTGGCTGTACGGCCGCACCTGGGGCAAGTCCAGCAACGACCTCAAGCTGGAGGGCCGCATCTCCGCTGACGTGGCCGACGAGCTGGCCCGGCGCGGGCACCCCGTGCGCCGGGTGGAGGACTATACCGATACCATGGGCCATGCGGGCGCCATCCGCATCGATCCGCAGACAGGCGTGCTGCAGGGCGGTACGGACCCGCGCGGCGACGGCCTGGCCTGCGGCTATTAGGCGGACGGCAGCTCCCCTTCCCGTGGAGCCGCTGCCGGTATGACGACCGCATCTGGCCGCCCGGGTTCTCGGACTGGACGCAGCACCCCCTCGGGAAGCGCTGTGAGGTGGAAAGGTCTCAACGAAACAAACATAAAAAGCCCCGGCAATGCCGGGGCTTTCGTCTTTTTTTAGCCGGTCCCGTGGGAAAGGGGGCCCTTCCCCCGGCAGCCGTTACGCATCGGCCTATGGGCAGTCCGCAGTGATGGCGGTTCAATACAGTTTTTCCAGATCCTTCTCATCCATGCCGTAGGTATGTTCCGTCGCCGGGAAGCTCCCTGCGCGCACCTCGTCGGCATAGGTCTGGAAAGCCTGACGCATGGCCGCGCCCAGCTCGGCATAATGTTTGACGAATTTGGGCGAGAGACCGTCTACCATGCCCAGCATGTCCTGCCAGACCAGCACCTGGCCGTCGCAGTCCGGGCCCGCGCCGATACCGATGGTGGGCACGCTGACGCTGCGGCTGACCAGCGCGGCCAGCGGTGCGGGCACGCATTCCAGCACGATGGCGAAGACCCCCGCCTGTTCCAGTGCCCGGGCATCGTCCAGCAGGGCCTGTGCGGCTTCACGGCCCCGGCCCTGGACCTTGTAGCCGCCCATGCTGTGCAGGGATTGCGGCGTGAGACCCAGATGCCCCATGACCGGGATGGACGCCCGCACGATGGCTTCCACCTGCGGGCAGAAATGGCGGCCGCCTTCCAGCTTCACGGCCTGGGCCCGGCCTTCCTGCACCAGGCGTCCGGCATTGGCGCAGGCCTGCTGCGGCGACAGGTGGTAGGACATGAAGGGCATGTCGCAGACCAGCAGGGGCTTGGTCAGGCCCCGGGACACGGCGGCGCTGTGATGGATCATCTGCTCCATGGTCACGCTCAGGGTATCGGGCTGCCCCAGCATGACCATGCCCAGGGAATCCCCCACCAGCACGGCGTCCACATGATCGTCCATGAGTCGGGCGACGGTGGCGTCATAGGCCGTGAGCATGGCCAGTTTGCGTTGCCCCTTGGCCTGGCGGAAGGTGACGGCGGTCTGTTTCATGGCAGTGCTCCCTTGCTGCGGGCGGGGCATGACCGCCCGGGAAAAACGGGCCGTGGCCCGGGTAGGAAAAGAAAAGGCGGGGAAAGGACGCATGTCCTTCCCCCACCCTGATATGGACAGGATGGCTAGAAACCTTCTTCCAGCGGCGGCCAGACCAGCCAGGGGCCGTCAGGCGTCACGGTCTTGCGGTCGGCCGGGGCCAGGAAGACCTGGCGGCCTTCCACGCGCAGGCGGCCTTCGGCCAGCCATTGCAGGGCCTGCGGGTAGATGCGGTGCTCCAGCGGATGGATGCGGTTCATGAGGTCGTCCAGTTCCTCGCCGGCATTGGCCGGCACGGCGGCCTGGATGATGACCGGGCCGCTGTCCACCAGTTCTTCCACGAAGTGCACGGTGCAGCCCGTGATCTTCACGCCGTAGGCCTGGGCATCGGGACCGCCGTGGGCGCCCGGGAAGCTGGGCAGGATGGCGGGATGGATGTTGATGACCCGGCCGGGGAAGGCCTGGAGGAAGGTGCTGGTCAGCAGGCGCATATAGCCCGCCAGCACCACATATTCCGCGCCGGACGCCTTGATGGCGGCCACCATCTCGCGGTCGAAGCTCTCGCGGTCGGCAAAGGCCTTGTGGTCGATGCAGACATGCGGGATGCCGGCCTTTTCGGCGCGTTCGAAGACCTTGGCGCCGGGACGGTTGCCCGCGATGAGGCGGATGTCGATGTCCAGCACGCCCTGGGCGGCCTTGTCGATCATGGACTGGGCGTTGGTGCCGCTGCCGGAAGCCAGGATGGCGATTTTCAGGGCCATGGTTTACCTCTGCGGGCTGTAGTGGGCTTTCAGGGCCTCCACCAGCGCGGGGATGGTGTAGGCCTCGGGCTGGATGTGGCAGGGCAGGCCGTTGTCGGCCAGGGTCTTGGCCGTGACCGGGCCGATGGCGGCCAGCTTCACTTCAGGATGGGCGCGCAGCTCGTCCGCCGGGATCAGGGAGAGGAAGTTCTCCACCGTGGAGGAAGAGCCGAAGGTCACGCAGTCCAGGGTGCCGTTCTGCATGGCGGCCAGCACTTCGTCCTTGCGGGCGGCGGCGGGCACGGTCTCGTAGGCGGCGATGACGTCCACCTGCGCCCCGGCCTTGCGCAGCTCGTCGGGCAGCACCTCGCGGGCCTTGGCGGCGCGGGGCAGGAGCATCTTGACGCCGGCCACGGGGCCCATGGCCAGCAGGCCTTCCACCACGCCCTCGGCCACATAGCGGGCCGGGATGAAGTCGGGCTCGATGCCGCGCTCGCGCAGGGCGTCGGCCGTGGCGGGGCCGATGGCCGCCACCTTGCACTGGCCGATGGCGCGGCTGTCACGGCCGCAGGCGGCCAGGCGCTTCCAGAAGTGGCGCACGCCGTTGACCGAGGTGAAGATGATCCAGCCGTATTCGGCCAGACGGGCCACGGCGGCGTCCAGCTCGCTGTAATCGGCCAGGGGGCTGATCTCGATGGTGGGGCACTGGATGACGTTGGCGCCCAGTTCGGTCAGGCTTTGGGCCAGGCCGCTGGCCTGTTCGCGGGCGCGGGTGACCACGATGCTGCGGCCGTACAGCGGACGCTGTTCGAACCAGCCCAGCTGGTCGTGCAGGGAGCAGACCTTGCCCACCACGATGACCGAGGGATTGCTGAATTTGTTGTCCACGGCGGCCTGGGGCAGGGTGGAGATGGTGGCCACCAGGCTGCGCTGGTAGGGCGTGGTGCCGCGGTAGACCAGAGCGGCCGGGGTGTCGGGATCCATGCCCGCGTCCAGCAGATGCCGGGCGATGTCGGGCAGGTTCTTCATGCCCATGACGAAGACCAGGGTGGAGGCACTGGCGGCCAGGGCCTTCCAGTTGTGCACGGAACCGGGCTTGTCCGGGTTCTCGTGGCCGGTGATGATGGTCACCGACGAGGCGAAGTTGCGGTGGGTCAGCGGGATGCCCGCATAGGCCGGGGCCGCGATGGTGCTGCTGATGCCGGGCACTTCCTCAAAAGGCACGCCGGCGGCCAGCAGTTCTTCGGCTTCTTCGCCGCCGCGGCCGAAGATGTAGGGGTCGCCGCCCTTGAGGCGGGCCACCACCTTGCCTTCCTTGGCCTTGCGCACCAGCAGGGCGTTGATCTCGTGCTGGGGCAGGGCATGGTTGCCCGCCACCTTGCCCACGTAGATGCGCTCCGCATCGGGGCGGGCATGGCCCAGCAGCGAGTCGTTGGCCAGTGCGTCATAGACCACCACGTCCGCGCAGGCCAGCGCGTCACGGCCCTTCAGGGTCAGCAGCCCGGCATCGCCGGGACCGGCTCCGATAAGATAGACCTTCATTTATACGCCTCCACGCGCCAGTTCCAGCAAGGTGCGGGCGCCGAAGCCCGTGGAACCCACGGGGCAGAGCGCCGTCTTCTTGGTTGCCCAGTCCACGCCGGCGATGTCCAGATGCGCCCAGCGCACGCCCTCACGCACGAAATGCTTGAGGAAGAGCGCCGCGTGGATGGCCCCGCCTTCGCGCGGGCCCATGTGGCAGATGTCCGCCACCTCGCTCTTGAGGTTGTCTTCGTAGCCCTTCCACAGGGGCAGGGGCCAGTAATTCTCACCGCCCACGGCACCGGCGGCACGGATGTGCTCGGCCAGGGCGTCGTCATCGCAGAACAGGCCCGCCACCTGCGTGCCCAGGGCCACGGCGCAGGCGCCGGTCAGGGTGGCGATGTCCACCACGGCCGCAGGCGTCCACTGCTTCTGGGCGTAATCCAGGGCGTCGCACAGGGCCAGACGGCCTTCGGCGTCGGTGTTCTGGATCTCCACGGTATCGCCGGAAGCGGCGCGCACCACGTCGCCGGGGCGCATGGCATTGCCGCCGGGCATGTTCTCGGCGCAGGCCATGATGCCCACCACGCGGCGGGGCAGCTCGTCCCCGGCGCAGGCCACCAGCGTGGCCAGCACGGCGGCGGCCCCGCTCATGTCGCCCTTCATGGCGTGCATGTTGGCAGCGGGCTTGAGGCAGATGCCGCCGGTATCGAAGGTGATGCCCTTGCCCACCAGCACCAGGGGCTTTTCCTGCTCATGGCCTTCGGGAGCATGCTCCAGCACGATGAGGCGCGGCGGACGGGCAGAGCCCTGGCCCACGGCCAGCAGGCAGTTCATGCCGGCTTCGGCCAGATCCTTCTCGTCCAGCACGGTGCACTTGAGACCGGCATCGGCGGCCAGCTTCTGCGCTTCTTCGGCCAGCAGGGCGGGAGAGAGCAGGTTGGACGGCGTGTTGTCCAGACGGCGGGCCAGGCACACGGCCTCGGCCGCGCGTTCGCCGCGGCGGGCGGCCTGCTGGCCGCCGTCGGGCACGAAATCGCCTTCAAAGGCCACGGCCAGCCACTGGGGAGCCGCGGGGGCGTCCTTGGCGGGCTTTTTGAGATCGTATTTGTACAGGGCCAGGCAGGCGGCGTAGACGCTTTCTTCCACCAGGCGCTCACGGCCGCCGGGCAGGGTGGCCAGCTGGGGTTCCAGCAGCAGGATGGATTCCAGGCCCAGTTCGTGGGCACGCTGCACACCGGTGGCCACGGCCGTGCGGATGTCGTCCGTGGTCAGGTCTTCACGGGCGCCCAGGCCGATGGCCAGTACGCGCGGCACGCGCAGTTCGGGATGGCCGTGCAGCAGGGCCTGCTGGCCCTTCTTGCCCTGGAAGTCGCGCATGGCGGGCGCGATGGCCAGCCAGGGAGCCAGATTGTCCAGCGCGGGGCAGGCTTCCAGCATGTTCTCGCCCTGGCAGACAGGCACTATGAGAATCTCGGCCTTCCACTGGTCGGGGCCGAGGCATTGAAAACGGATGTCCATAGATTTCTCCGAAGCATCGAGATGAACGGGCGTCCCGCAGCGCGGGACGGCGACGGCGGGTTGCCATCGCGAGGAGCAGAATATACGCTGTGCCGTCGTTTTTGCCAAGCCGCGAGGCGCTTTGCCGTCCCGGGGCCCTTTCCTCTCCGGCCTGTGCCGTCATCCCTGCCCATCCGCGTCGCTTTCCGCCATGCTCGTCTACATCCACGTCCCGTTCTGCCGCTCCCGCTGCCGCTACTGCGCCTTCCACTCCCTGCCGCTGGGCTCTGCCTCGCCCGACAGTTCGCCCCGGGTGGCGGCCTACCGGGACAGCCTGCTGCGCGAGCTGGATCTTTGGGCCGCGCGTCTGGGCAGGCGGCCGGTGGAGAGCGTCTTTTTCGGCGGCGGGACGCCCAGCCTGCTGCCGCCCGACTTCCAGGCCGCCGTGCTGGAGCGCATCGACCGGCATTTCCATCTGGCGGCCGGGGCCGAGATCAGCATGGAGGCCAATCCCGAATCCCTGCTGGCCCGCCGGGCCGTGGACGCCTATCTGGCCGCGGGCATCAACCGCATCTCCATGGGCGTGCAGAGCATGGACGACAGTTTCCTTTCCCTGCTGGGACGGCCGCACCGGCGCGCCGACGTGCTGCGGGCCGTGGAGCATCTGCGGGCCGCGGGCTGCCGCAATCTGGGGCTGGACCTCATGTGGGGCCTGCCGGGACAGGATGCGGCCCACTGGCTGGCCACGCTGGAAGACGCCCTTGCCCTGGAACCGGAGCATGTCTCGGCCTATGGCCTGACCCTGGAAGAAGGCACGCCGCTGGAGCGCGACTGGAGCGCCGGGCGTCTTTCCCTGCCCGAAGATGACGAGCAGGAACGCATGTATCTGGAAGGCATCCGCCTGCTGGCCGCGCACGGCCTGGAACAGTACGAGATCTCCAACTACGCCCGCCCCGGCTTTTTCAGCCGCCATAATATGGGCTACTGGACGGGTGCCGACTATCTGGGCCTGGGCCCGGCGGCCACGTCCACCCTGGAGGGCCGCCGCTGGACCGATACGCCCGATCAGGCGCGCTGGCAGGCCGACATCGACGCCGGACGTCCCGACCATGATGCCGAGGCCATCACGCCGCGCATCCGGCTGGAGGAGCGGCTCATGCTTTCCCTGCGCACCTGCGCGGGCTTCGGGCTGGCGGAATACACGTCCCTCAGCGACCGGGATTTCATGGCCGACCACGGCGACTGGTGCCGCGAGCTGGTCGCCGCCGGGCTGGCCCGTCTGGACGGGGACAGGCTGGCGCTCACGCCGCAGGGCCTGCTGGTCTCCAATGCCGTAGTAGCCGATCTGTTCGAGCG
>CEAF01051770.1_pt1 | contig 14525 bp, 9 predicted proteins | sample 557431 | NCBI WGS metagenome assembly CEAF01 (sample SAMEA3182068, study PRJEB8094) | gut metagenome | biome: human; feature: gut; material: Stool; isolation source: human stools | place: Canada | collected 2013-11-18 | reverse complement strand
GCCCCCCAGACGCGTACTCTAACCGGGCTGAGCTACACCCCGTTTTTGTTTTACGGCTGCAAAGGTAACTATTTTTCGTTATACTCCAAAGCTTTCACGATAAAAATCCAGGGATTCGAGAATTTTCTCCTTACTCACCTGCTGATTTATCTGAACATCACCGACTTGAGAAAGCAAGGTGAAGTTGATGATTCCCGCTTCATTCTTCTTATCGTGCGTCATCAGCTCGTATAAGGTATCATAATCCTTGCAATCGAACACGAAAGCCGGATAATACTCTTTCAAATAATAAACAACCTGACTCAGTTTCTCCATCGGGAAACCACATACTTTATGAGACAGGTACAATTCGCTGACAATACCGGCGGCAACAGCATGGCCGTGCAGCAAAGGACGGTCCTTCTTAAAGGACAAACTTTCGTAGGCATGACCGATCGTATGGCCGAAGTTCAGTGCCTTACGGATGCCGTGCTCCTTCGGGTCTTCCCCCACGATACGTTCCTTTACGGCTACGGATTGGGCGACCATCCTGTTCAGAAAAGCATAATCGATCTTCGCATCGAGGTCGAACAGCAGGACGGAAGCGTAAATATCCATCGAACTGATAAGCGCATGCTTGATCATTTCGGCATAGCCGGAAAGCAGATTGTCGCGGTCGAGCGTACGCAGGAACTCGCAATCGATAAAGACACATTCGGGTGGATAAAAAGAGCCGACCTCGTTCTTCAGGCCGTTGAAGTTAATCCCGGTCTTTCCCCCCACGGCCGCATCGACAGAAGCCATCAGGGTAGTCGGGATATTGACGGTCCGCAGTCCGCGTTTGAAAGTCGCACCGGCGAAGCCTCCCATATCGGTAATCATACCGCCGCCCAGATTGACCAAAAGCGAATTTCGGGAAGCTCCTTCGTTCGAGAGACGCGACCAGATATAGGCGACCTGTTCGATGTCTTTATGAGTATCACCCGCCTGCACGGTAATGACCGGGGTATCCTGCAAGGCTGGGATATCTTTTATCAGCGGATAACACTTTTCTTGCGTGTTCGTATCGGTCAGGATAAAGAGTTTATCATAACTCATGGAAGCAAAGAATGCCTGCAAATCGGCTTTGAGATCCTTGCTGATTACTACTTTTTGAGCGGCCATAATGTCCTTTTTTATTATAATCGTTGCGACAAAGGTATTATATGTTATCCGATTATCAAAACAGGGAAAAGAAAATTCCATGCCTATGGAACAAAAGCTTCATAGGCATGGAATTTTCTTTTCCCTGCATGAAACTATCATTTCCTGCAGGGGAAACGTCTCTTTCTTCTTATTTCAGACCGGCTGCGTCCAAGATATGTTCGATGGCTTCACCCAGTCCGGCCACATTCTTACCTCCGGCTGTTGCAAAATGAGGCTGACCGCCTCCGCCGCCTTGTATCAGTTTTGCCGCTTCTTTCACCAGTTTGCCGGCATTCAAGCCTTCAGCCACCAACGGTTCGCTCAGCATAACCATCAACGCGCATTTCTCGCCGTCTTTGATTCCAGCCACGAAGAAAACCTTTTCCTCCGTATTGCTTTCCCCCTTGATCTGGAAAGCCAGGTCCTTGATGGCATCCACGCTGGCCTCGCCACGGAAAGCGATCACTTTGACACCATTGCGCTCAACGGCTTTTGCGATCAGTTCTTTCTTGAGCAACTGCACTTTCTCTTTCACGTAGTCGCTTACCTGCTTCTTCAGTTCGGCATTCTCTTCGATGGCCTTCTTGATGGTTTGAGACAGGTTCGGCACATTGTTGAACATCGCACGCAGTTCACGCAGGGAATCCTGCAACATGAAGGTGTAGTTTTCAGCCGCTTCGGCCGTTACCGCTTCGATACGGCGCACGCCTGCCGCGATGGAGCTTTCGCCAACCACACGCAGGGAACCGATCATGCCGGTCGCAGGGATATGCGTACCACCGCACAATTCGATAGAGTTGCCATATTTGACCACACGAACTTCATCACCATACTTTTCTCCGAACAGAGCCATAGCACCCAATGCTTTCGCTTCGGCAATCGGCATATTGCGATGCTCTTCCAGCGGATAGTTGGCACGGATCTTTTCGCTCACCAGCTTTTCCACCTTACGAATTTCTTCGTCCGTCACCTTCTGGAAGTGGGAGAAGTCGAAGCGCAAAGAGTCGGGAGATACATAAGAACCTTTCTGTTCGACATGTGTTCCCAGCACCTCACGCAACGCCTCATGCAGCAGGTGAGTGGCAGAGTGGTTACATTCGCACTGGATACGTTTCTTCTCGTTGATCTTGGCAGTAAAAGTCGCCGTCACATCCTTCGGCAATTTAGTGACCAGATGTACAGGCAAGTTGTTTTCGCGTTTCGTGTCGATCACGTCGATCGTCTCGTCGTCAGCAATCAACCAACCGGTGTCGCCGACCTGTCCACCCATCTCTGCGTAGAACGGAGTCTGGTCCAGAACGATCTGATATAAGACCTTATTCTTCTGCTTGATCTGGCGGTAACGCAGAATTTCGGCATCGCATTCGAACAAGTCGTAACCCACGAAATTGCATCCGCCCTCTTTCAGCACCACCCAGTCGCCGGTTTCGATGGCGGCAGCGTTACGGGCACGGTCCTTCTGCTTCTGCATCTCGACGTTGAACTCGTCGATATTGGCTTCCATGCCGTTCTCACGCAGGATCAACTCGGTCAAATCCAACGGGAATCCATATGTGTCATATAGTGTAAAGGCATCTACGCCGCTGATCACGTTCTTTTCGGCAGCCTTTGTTTCTTCCATCTTCTTATCCAGCAAACGGATACCGGTTTCCAACGTACGCAGGAAAGATTCTTCCTCTTCCTTGATCACCTTCTCGATCAACGTCTTCTGCGCGATCAGTTCGGGATAGGCGTCTCCCATTGTTTCGATCAGTACGGGCAACAGCTTATACATGAAGGACTCTTTGCGATCCAGGAACGTATAGCCGTAACGGACGGCACGACGCAGGATTCGACGGATGACATAACCGGCCTTTGCATTGGAAGGCAACTGCCCGTCCGTAATCGCGAAAGCGATCGTACGGATATGGTCGGCGATTACACGCATGGCCACGTCCTGTTGTTTGTCCTTGCCGTAAGCAGTACCCGCCATATCGGCAATCACTTTGATGATCGGCTGGAAAACGTCCGTATCGTAGTTGGATGTCTTACCCTGCAAAGCCATACAGAGACGTTCGAATCCCATACCGGTATCGATCACACGGGCAGGCAGCGGTTCGAGCGAGCCGTCGGCCTTTCGGTTATATTGCATGAACACCAGGTTCCAGATTTCGATCACCTGCGGATGGTCTTTGTTCACCATGTCCTGGCCGGGGATAGCGGCACGTTCTTCTTCCGGACGGAGGTCGATATGGATTTCAGAACAAGGACCGCAAGGCCCCGTATCACCCATTTCCCAAAAGTTATCGTGTTTGTTGCCATTGATGATATGAGCTTTCGGCAGGAACTTCTCCCAGTAGCCGGCAGCCTCGTCATCACGCGAAAGGCCTTCGGCAGGACTTCCTTCGAACACGGTGGCATACAAACGTTCGGGATTCAGTTTCAACACTTCGACCAGGTATTCCCATGCCCAGTTGATCGCCTCCTGTTTGAAATAGTCACCGAACGACCAGTTTCCCAACATTTCGAACATGGTGTGGTGATACGTATCGTGTCCGACCTCTTCCAGGTCGTTATGCTTTCCACTCACACGAAGACACTTTTGTGAATCCGCGACACGTGGATATTTACGGGGTACGTTCCCCAGGATTATATCTTTGAACTGGTTCATACCTGCATTGGTAAACATCAATGTAGGGTCGCCCTTCACCACCATCGGAGCAGAAGGCACAATCTGGTGCTGCTTGGAAGCGAAGAAGTCTTTAAATGATTCACGGATTTCTTTTGCTGTCAACATAATCTATTCTATATAGTCTCGTTAATATTCTGAAAAACAATTTGCAAAAGTACAGCAAATTATTATTTTTGCACGTATCCAAGCAAGAAAATATTTGATGAAACTATTTAAAAGCAGAAAAACATATTACTTGTATAACCCCAACACGCTCAGTTACGAGCGCGTTTACCCCTCCGCCAAAGACCGTTTTTTCGGTGTGCTCCGCCACCTGAGCATCGGTATCGTGATCGGCGTAGGCATTTTCTTTATCTTTTCTCGCACGTTCGACTCGCCGGTCGAATCGCTTTTAAAGAAGGAGAACAAGCTGTTGCAGACACAATACGAAGTGCTTTCGTTGCGCCTGAACAATGCGCTGGAAGTCTTGGATGACATACAGCAACGCGACGAGAACTTATACCGGGCGATCTTCCAGGCGGAATCGATCCCCGAATCCGTCCGCAAGTCCGGTTTCGGCGGGACCAACCGGTATGAACACCTGATGAACCTGTCCAACCCCGAACTGGTCGTCTCGACCACCAGGAAGATGGACATGCTGAGCAAACAGCTCTATGTCCAATCCAACTCGCTGGAGGAGCTGATCACATTGGGCAAGAACCAGGAAGAACGAAGCAAATGTATTCCCGCCATACAGCCGATTGCCAATAAGGACCTGAAACGTACGGCATCCGGCTACGGTGTGCGTATCGACCCGATCTACCGTACTCCCCGCTTCCACTCAGGCATGGACTTTTCCGCCAAAGTGGGCACGGAAGTCTATGCAACCGGCGACGGAGTCGTTACCTTTGCCGCCTGGAAACAGGGATATGGAAACTGCCTGATGATCAATCACGGGCACGGATTCCAAACGCTTTACGGCCACCTGAGCAAGTTCCGGGCGCGTGTCGGACAGAAAGTAAAGCGCGGAGAAGTGATCGGAGAAGTGGGAAATACAGGGAAATCCACCGGCCCGCACCTTCACTACGAGGTGATCGTCCGCGGCAAATACGACAACCCCTCCAAGTACTACTACATGGACCTGACTCCGGAAGAATACGACCGTATGATACAGATTGCCGAAAATCACGGTCAGGTAATGGATTAAACATTGTTTAATACGATGGCATTAAATAAAGATAAAAATCTAAAGCTCTATTTCTCCATCAGCGAGGTGGCGCAGATGTTCGACGTCAACGAGTCTACCCTGCGCTTCTGGGAGAAGGAATTCGACCAAATACGTCCACGCAAGACAGGCAAAGGAACCCGCTCCTATCGGCAGGAAGACATCGACGCAATACGCCTGGTCTATCACTTGGTGAAAGAAAGAGGGATGACACTGGCGGGCGCCCGGCAAAAGCTGAAAGAGAACCCGGAGACAACGATACGCCACGAAGAGATCGTAAACAGGTTGAAACAGATCAAGGAAGAATTGCTCGCCATGAAGGAAGCATTCGAAGCGTTGGAAGCTTCCAAATAGCCCTTACACCATAAAAACGACTTTAAAGAATTAGCTTGTTACGCCGGAAAATCGTACCTTCGCAGCAATTTAATAAAAACAAGAAACATGGAAATTACGGGAAGAATCATCGCCGTACTGCCGGTTCAAGGCGGTATCAGCAAAAACGGAAACGAGTGGAAAAAACAGGAATATGTCCTGGAAACACATGACCAATACCCTAAGAAAGTATGCTTCCAGATTTTCGGTGCAGACCGCATCGATCAGGCAGCCATACAGCCCGGAGAAGAACTTACAGTATTTTTTGACATAGACAGCCGTGAATATCAGGGACGTTGGTTCACAAATATCAATGCATGGAAAGTGGAACGCCCGATGGCCGCCGCTCCCCAGTCGGCACCGGGAGCCATGACTCCTGAAAACGTAGTGCCGGCATCCGCACCTGCAGCATCTGCTGTTCCTGATTTCGGTCCGGCCAATCCGATTGACGATCTGCCATTCTAATAGACAAAAAGATCCTATCCTTTTGCGCAAAAGGATAGGATCTTTTCTATCGAAAGCTATACCTTTTAGGGCAAAAGGATATGGCTTTTTCGACTTAGTCCGCTACACGAGCCACAGACTGGATATTCTTTATCTTGGAAAGGACTACGCACATCCGCTGGATATCCTCCACATCGTGTACTTTCATCTTCACCTTTCCTTCGAACACTCCGTCTTTCGCCTCAATCAGCAGGCGGATGATATTGACATTGAAGTCATCGGATATCGTGCGGGTGATCGTGTTCAACACGCCAATCGAGTCGATACCCTTAATCTCGAGTGTCGCCTCGAACGAGGAATGATGGCTGCTCCATTCCGTATTCAGGATGCGTTCGCCAAAGCTGCTTTTCAGGCGCATGGCGATCGGACAGGAACGTTTGTGGACTACCACGTTGCCGTCATCATTGATAAAGCCCAACGACTCGTCGCCGGGAATCGGTTTACAGCAATCGGCAATGACGTAATTGCGTTCGAAAGCTTCCTCCTTCAGGATATAAGGCTTCTTCTTGTCATATTTCGGTTTTTCTTTCGGTTGTTCCTCTTCCTCTTTCTTCCCGGTAGTCGCTTTCGTTGCTACCCGGAGCGCCTGTTTGACGTACTTAAAGAGAACATTGTCTGTTTTCTCTTTCAGCAATTTGTGGATATTTTCCGGCAGGATCACATCCCCTTTCTCTACTGCATAGTAGAATTCTTCGCGTTTAGAGAAACCGAAATACATACATAGTTTGTCGATATTGGATGTATTTGCCTCCAAATTATTGCGTTTGAAAGCATCGATCACCTTAATTTCTCCTTCTTTTGCCGCCTCTTTACGAATCCTTTTCAGGTAAGCGTCAATCCTGGCACGTGCCCTTGCTGTCGTGACGAAATTCAACCACTCCGGTTGCGGGTTCTGCGAACGGGAGGTCAGGATCTCTACCTGGTCGCCACTTGCCAACTGATGGCTGAGCGGAACCAAACGATGGTTGACTTTCGCACCGATACACTTGTTCCCGATATCCGAGTGAAGGGCATATCCGAAGTCCAGGGCAGTAGCCCCCTGGGGCAACGTCTTGATGTCGCCTTTCGGGGTAAAGACGAATATCTCGGAGGTAAAGAGATTCAGCTTGATCGTATCAAGAAAGTCCAAAGCGTTCGGGTCCGGGCTTTCCAGTATCTCGGTAATGGTCTGCAACCATTTGTCGAGCTCCGTATCTTCTTCTATATTATGCTCCTTATACTTCCAATGGGCGGCAAAGCCTTTCTCGGCAATCTCGTCCATACGGCGGCTGCGGATCTGTATTTCCACCCATTGCCCGTCAGGTCCCATCACGGTCAGGTGCAACGCCTGATAACCGTTGGCTTTCGGACGGCTCACCCAATCGCGGATACGGTCCGGTCGAATACGGTAGATATCCGTGATAGCGGAATAGATATCCCAACATTGGTTCTTCTCATCCACACCCGGCAGCGGGTCGAAGATGATACGGACGGCATATATATCGTAGATGTCTTCAAAACTGACGCCTTTGCTTTCCATCTTGTTCCAGATGGAATAGGCGGATTTCACACGGGCACGCATTTCATAGTTGAGCCCCATCTCCTTCAACTTCCTGTCCACCGGCACGGCAAAATGCTCGAACAAAGTGTTACGGGCTGCTTCCGTAGATTTCAATTTCAGATTGATAAAGGCATATTCCTGCGGATGCTCATACTTGAAGCTCAGGTCTTCCAGCTCCGTCTTGATGGTGAAAAGCCCCAGACGGTGTGCTAAAGGGGCATAAAGGTAAAGCGTCTCACCGGCTATCTTGAACTGCTTCGCGGGCAACATGGAACCCAAAGTACGCATGTTGTGGAGACGGTCGGCTATCTTGATCAGGATCACCCGGATATCGTCACTCATCGTCAGCAACAGCTTACGGAAATTCTCTGCCTGTGCCGATGCCTGTTCGCCGAAGATACCGCCGGATATCTTCGTCAGGCCGTCCACGATCTGGGCGATCTTCTCGCCAAACATGTCCTTAATATCCTCGACCGTATATTCGGTATCCTCCACCACGTCGTGCAACAAAGCCGAACAGATGGAAGTGGAACCCAGTCCCATCTCGCGGCAAACAATACGCGCCACGGCAATCGGGTGCATGATGTAAGGCTCGCCCGAACGACGCTTCACGCCGGCATGTGCCTGATTGGCAAAATTGAACGCCTTGGTTATGCGTTCCACCTTACGCCGGTGATTTGAATTAAGGTAATCCTGCAACAGCGCGTTAAAGCCGTCCTGAATCATCTGCTCGTCGGCCGAGAGAGCGGGTTTCGCCTTCTGGTCGGGCTGCATGCCTGCTGTGTCTTTTGTATCATTTATGTCGCTCATATCGAATGCCCTTCCGTTTTTTAACGTGTATGTAGGCAAATATATATAAATATTTGCTTATATATCCCCGAATGCGACAGAAAAAGTCAAACGACCGGGATTTTCAAGACCTGGCCCGGCCGGATATCGGCACTGGTCAGCCCGTTGGCCCTCTGCAAGTCGTCTGTAGAAACTCCCGGATACTTCTTGGCAATGGAATAAAGGGAATCGCCGGACTGTACTTTATAAGTCAAACTTTTGCCTGAAACGCGGGCTGTCTGGTTGCTCTTGGTAACGACAGGGGTTGCTTTCTGTCCCGCTTTGACAGCCACGTCCTTTTCGGTCTTCTTTGTCTTGGCGGAAGCAAATGCGACACCTCCGTTATCGACGTGCAGACGCAAACGGCGACCTTTGGCAACACGGTTGGAACCGAGTCCGTTCCACTTACGGATATCCTTCGGAGTAACGCCGTAGCGGTTCGCGATGGTATAGATATTCTCACCGGAGGCTACCACATGGGTAATTTTCTCAAGCGTAAGATTCTTTGATCCGTCGGCAGCGTTGACCGGTATGCAGTTGGCCAGCAACTCCTCTATACGATGCGTATAGACCGAATCCTCCTTGTCGACAAACGCATAAGTCTGCGATGCCGGAAGTTTCAATACGGAAGGTTCCGTATTTCCCGGAATGATATCCCGTTTATATTGCGGGTTGAGCGCACGAAGCTGTTCGATGTCGATCCCCAGCACATCGGAAACCTGTTGCAGGTGAAGCATGCTGTTCACCATAACCGTATCGGTCGCCAACGGCAGACTGGTCTGCATCGGGCAAATATTATGATCGCAATAGTAATTCATGATATAATTGGCTGCGATAAACAACGGTACATACGAACGGGTTTCACGAGGCAAGTAGCGGAAGATCTCCCAAAAATCGGTCTTTCCTCCGGAACGGCGGATCGCCTTGTTCACATTGCCCGGACCACAGTTATAGGAAGCCAGCACCAGGTTCCAGTCGCCATAGATGGCGTACATATCTTCAAAATACTTACAGGCCGCCTCTGTCGCCTTCTCCGGATCACGCCGTTCATCCAACAGGCTGTTGATCTCCAAACCATATATCTTGCCGGTCGGAAGCATGAATTGCCATAACCCGCAAGCCCCCACACGCGAAAGGGCAACCGGATTCAGGGCACTTTCGACGACAGCCAGATACTTCAGTTCCAAAGGCAGGTTATGCTTGTCGAGCACCTGTTCGATAATGGGGAAATAGAAATCCGCCATACCCAACATATAGCGTACCAGGTCACGCTTGCGTCCGGCATACAGGTCGATGCAATCCCTCACCACCTCGTTGTAAGGCAAACGGATCACACTCGGCAGACGTTCCAAGCGTTCTTCGTAGACCGAATCGGGAAAATAGACATTCTCCGCATCATCGTGACAATACTCATCCACTTTCGAAAAGTATTGCACATGCCAGGAATGGAGCAAACTATCCACGTTTGCATCGAGACTTTCAGGTATCAAGCCCACTACGTCAGAGAGCGAGTCTGCCGATAATGTCGAATGCTGCGGTTCGCCGAATATAGGGTCTTGTGCGCGGGAGACCTGCATCAGGCTAAACAGGCAGAATAGAATAAGTAGGTTTTTATTCATGATGTCAGAACTTAAAACTGCAATTCAATCCATACGAGCCCGGCGTATAGCGGGTCTTCGGGGTTACCTCCGGCGACCAGTGCAGACTCAGGTCCGGAGAAATGTCAAAGTCGAACAGTTGGGCATCCACATACGCATCGATAATACTGATCGCATATACCCCGACCGTAATGATAATGCTCAAATCCCTGTAACGGCGGAAATAATCTTTCCGGCGCTTCAGGTTTTCCTGGAACTGTGCATTCGAGACATACGTGCTCTCCTCACCGTTTCTGACAAAGATCGTCCAACTCTCCTGCCAAGGTCCCTCATACTTTTGTCCATCCTTCTCTGCCGCCAATACCTTTTGGTAATCCTCCATGATATCGAAGTAGGCAGTCGAATAGTCCTTATAATTCTTATTGTTCCAAGTGATGGCATACATACAGCCCATAAAGGCCCCATATACCAACGGGAGCTTCCAATACTTCCTGTTATATATCTGTCCCAGACCCGGCACCAAGGCATACAGCAACGCTTTGTTAGGATCGGGTTTGAACTCCTTCAGCTTCACCTTCGGTTGGGGAAGCGAGTCGGCAGCCGAAAGCACAGCCTTCACTGTCGAATCGGCCTTGGCCGTTTCTCCGGGAACCACAGCCGTTACGGCCGAATCGGAAGATATCACCGTATCCTGCTTTGCCGTTATCGTCCTCTGCGCATGGCCGGTCCATACCGAACCGCACAGGAGGGCTATTATCCACAAAATTGCTTTCCAGTTTCTCATTTCAACTTATCCAACAAGCCGATCAGTTTTTCCAATTCATCTTCAGATGCAAAGGGGATCGTTATTTTACCTTTTCCTTTTTCGTTGCATACCAATTGGACCTTCGTATTAAAGAAACTGGACAGATGGTCCTTCAGCAAGTTGAATTCCTCGGGAAGTTTCGGTTTCCGCTGGGCAGGCTTTTCCTTCCTGGCCTGTTCGAGAGCCGCCGCATCCACTCCGCCACGTACTATTTCTTCGACATTACGGACAGACAGTCCATCCGCCAATATCTGTTCGTAAAGAGCCAACTGCACTTCCGGGTCCTCGACAGGAAGCAGTGCACGTGCGTGCCCCATATCGATCTTCTTATCCTTCAGCCCCACCTGTATCTCGGCAGGGAGTTTCAAGAGGCGGAGATAATTGGCAATCGTCGCCCGCTTCTTGCCGACACGCTCGCTCAGCTTTTCCTGCGTCAGGCCGTAACTGTCGATCAGCTTCTGGTAAGCCAGGGCTATTTCTATCGAGTTCAGATCTTCGCGCTGGATATTCTCGATCAGAGCCATCTCGACGACATTCTCGTCTGCTGCGGTTTTGATATAGGCGGGGATACGTTCCAAGCCAGCCATCAGGGAAGCGCGATACCGACGTTCGCCAGAGATAATCATATATTTATCCGTTCCCGTTTCTTTCAACGTAATCGGCTGAATGACACCCAATGAACGGATAGAAACGGCCAGTTCTTCAAGCGTCTCTTCTTCAAAAACAGAACGGGGTTGATCCGGATTGGGCTGAATCTTACTCAGCTCTATTTCACTAATAGACGACGAACCGCCCGTTTTCAGGTCATCCATCGTTATCAAAGCATCCAATCCGCGGCCAAGAGCCGATCTTTTCATTACCATAAACTTTCGAATTTATGATTTATGATGTATGATGTATGATTTGAAAAGACAAACAAATCATACATCATACATCATAAATCTATTTGTTTTTATCTATCAGCTCTTGTGCAAGCTGCATGTGATTCAAAGCTCCCTTCGACTCGGCATCGTAAAGCAGCACGGGTTTGCCGTAGCTGGAAGCTTCGCTTAATTTGACATTACGCTGAATAACAGTCGTGAAAACCAGGTCCCGGAACGGACGTTTCACTTCTTCGTATATCTGGTTGGCCAGACGGAGACGCGAGTCATACATGGTCAGCAGGAAGCCTTCGATTTCCAAAGCGGGATTCAGCTTCGATTTGATAATCTTTATCGTATTCAACAGTTTACTGATCCCTTCCAACGCAAAATACTCACATTGCACGGGTATCATCACCGAATCGGCTGCCGTCAAGGCATTGACCGTGATCAATCCCAAAGAGGGAGAACAGTCGATCAGGATATAATCGTACCGTTCTTTCAGCGGGACCAGTATTTGTTTCAATATCTGCTCCCGGTTCTCCATGTTCAGCATTTCAATCTCCGCGCCTACCAAGTCGATATGCGAGGGGATAATATCCAGTCCCTCCACTTCCGTATTGGTAATCGCACCTTTCGGATCGTCGCCGTTCACCACACATTCGTAGATCGACTGCTCCACGCTGCGGATATCCACGCCCAGTCCCGACGAAGCGTTAGCCTGCGGATCCGCATCGACCACCAGCACCTTTTTCTCAAGTGCCGCCAGCGATGCAGCCAGATTAATCGTTGTGGTAGTCTTACCTACCCCACCTTTCTGATTTGCTAAAGCGATAATCTTTCCCATACTTTGTCTATTTATTCGGGGGCAAAACTAAACATTAAAAACCTAACACAAATCAGTTTATCCAAAACAATGCCTGTTTTGTTGAAAAGTCACCTTATCTGTTGATAACTTGCAAATATAAACAGAATATTCAATAACTTGTTTCAAATGAGCGCGATGGTGGGTATTTTTTAGGAATGATAACGAATCCTATAATAAAGAAAGAAAGAAAAGAGTTATAATCCAAGATACGTGTTTCATTGTGCTTACCTAACACAAGCAAATCCTTATCGCCCGATATGATATAGTCGGCAGGAATCGTATCGGCTAATGACAACAAATATAAATCTTTTACATCTCTGATAGGAGATACCGCCTGTTTTCTATATCAACACAAAAACAATACAAACTCATCAATTCTAATGTATCAAGAACATCTTTCTCTCCAATATACTTTTTCAGCTTTGGTCTTTGAACCACAACTTTATATTCCCCTATCAATTCTTTGCACACATATTCCATTTTCACAAAGATACAAACATACACTTAAAACTCTACCATCAAAATACAGCAGCTATCTTTTTATATTGTTCAACTTTTCAAGCAAGGAACTATTCTTATGAGCCACTTGTATATTCCACCTTGCTTACACTTAGATTTTGTTAACAACAGTGGAACGATACGAAATGGCTTTTTCCAGAAAACGGCAGATTCAGGCTATTATAGCAATAGAGGCCGGCAGATTGAAGATATCATGTATATTATTGACAAACTTGAACTTACACAATTATATTTAGGTACATATGTACATTATATAAAAACGGATTTCAGCCTTGTTTTAGAGCGTTTTTATATTTATAAGTAGTTGGATATAAAAAAGATAGAGGTGATTTTCAAAATGACTAATGAAAACGTACGTTTTTTTTCGCCACTTTTCAGCTACAAAAATACAACTACTTTTTAAACCTGCAATCCTTTCTCCCAATAAATTTTCCTTTTCTATATTCTTTCTTATCAATTAGATAGCTTAACGCGTACAAAAAACCGACTTTCCGATACGAAGCCTTCCGACTGCTCCCCAAAAATGACTAATTAAAACGTACGTTTTCATTAGTCATTATACAGGATTTTGGTTAACTCTTGTAAAACAAGAGGTTTGAGTACATAGAAGAAACAAACAGATATACTATTTATTAATTAAACATTTTAGAATTATGAACAAAAAGTTTTCTACTCTTTTAGCAGGAGTTGCACTGTTTGGGGCAACAAGTGCTTTTGCAGGAAACAATGTTCCCTCTTTAATTGAAGGAACAAATGATGGACTGTATCAATTGAAGACTGGTAACCTCTACTTGGCAGTGAATACGAAGGGAGAACTGGTTACAGTTGATAATGTTACAGCAGATAACGTTGCAAGCACATTGTGGTGCACAACTGTTACTGTTGAAAATCAAGGAAAAGCTCCTATTTATGACTTCGTAAACAAAGGTGCTGAAGCTTTATTGTCTGTAACAATGGATGATTTCGCTAAAAATGCAATGCAAACAACCAAGAACTCATTTGTTGGAGGTGAAATTGCAGGCTGGGCATTCTCTGGAACATATGCTAATGCTTTGGAAGCTAACAGACCGTTGTATTCTTATTTCCAAGAAGACTCTGTTGTCGGCTTAGTTTTAGATGGCACTAATGTACGTTTGAAGAAAGCTGGTGGTAAGGCCACTGATATTTCAGGAGCTAAATTTGCCACATTCACTTTGGTAGAAGCTGACGGAATCGCTTTGAATGCAAAGCAAATCAACACTAAATTAGGTATTCAGGATGCAGCTAACGGCGTTAAATTGACATTCAATCCGGATCGCAACAACACATCTTTGGAAAACCCGTTCAGTGATGTCGCTTTCATCGCTAAAGATACTAAGGACGGATCTTTTGTTAATGTAACAAGAAAAGCTGATAACCAGTATCTGCATGTCGATACTGCTTATACGAATGTAAACAGCGATAAATTCTTGGCATTTAATTACAAAAAGGCTTTGAGTACGGATTTGGCTGATCAAGGTAAGTTCTTGTTTACTTATTTCCCGTCTCACGACTCTTTGGTAATCCAAGTTAAGCAGGCAACTCGCTTAAGCGCATCTGTTAAAGATTGGAAG
>CEAF01043175.1_pt1 | contig 14568 bp, 13 predicted proteins | sample 557431 | NCBI WGS metagenome assembly CEAF01 (sample SAMEA3182068, study PRJEB8094) | gut metagenome | biome: human; feature: gut; material: Stool; isolation source: human stools | place: Canada | collected 2013-11-18 | reverse complement strand
TTTCTGCATATGGGCCGGGCTGCCGCAATGCGTTTTTTGCAAAAAAGAGGTGAAACGATCGAAATGTGGAGTGTTGCGGACAAAAGGCCGCTATCCCGCGCCGCCCTTGCCCAGGCCGCCGACAAGCGCATTGCAAGCCCGCCGGTGAGGGTGTATGCTGCGACCTATGTTGATGAAAAGCTTTTCTTCCTTCCGGGGGCGCTGTGTCCGGCATCTGGGCACGGCGGTCTTGTGCGTGGTCCTGCTGGGGTCTTCCCAGACTTCTTTTGCCGCGTCCGCCGGCCGGCAGGATGCCGTTGCCCGGCAGCCCGTCTATACCGGCCAGCGTTCGGCCGAGACGGCGGACAGGCCCGTGGCGGGCAAGAGCATCGGCATGTCCGATGCCGTGGAGCATGCCCTGCGCTTCAACCCCGGCCTGGGGGCGCAGGAAGCCGAGAGCCGTTCCTCCGAAGAAGGGCGAAAATCCGCGCGCGGTGCCTTCGGGCCGCGTCTGGGGGTGAGCTATTCCGCCACCAAGACCGAGAGCAAGCGCGATCCTTCCGCCACCATGGGCACCAAGAACCCCAAGATGGGCGTCTACAGCTGGGGCATCGAAGTGACCCAGCCCATCTTCCAGGGCTTCCGCCTGCTCTCCACCTACCAGAAGGCCGCCCTGCAGGCCGACAGCGACAAGGCTTCATTGCGCAAGGCCGAGCTGGACATGACCGAGCAGGTGCAGACGGCGTTCCTGGAATACCTGAAAGCCGGCGAGAACACCCGCAGCATGCGCGACAGCCTGGCCCGCCTGCGCGAGCAGCTGCGCATCGCCCAGGCCTATTTCGAAGTGGGCCTGAGCCCCCGTCTGGACGTGCTCCAGGCCGAAGTGGACGTGAGCGAGGCCGAGCGCCTGCTCATCGAGGCCGAGAACACCCAGGCCACCACTCTGGCCAGGCTCAACACCCTGCTGGGCTTCGACGCCACGGCCGTCAATACCTATACCGGCACGCTCAAGGAAGTGGGCTTCCGCTATACGTTGGAGCAGTGCCTGGAACTGGCCTACCGCCAGCGCCCCGACCTGTATGTGGCCCAGAAGGCCGTGGAGATCGCCCGCAAGAGCCAGAAGGAAGTGCAGAGCGACTACTATCCCCAGATCGAGGGCTATTACAGCATGACGCAGAGCGGCAACACGCCCGGCATGCAGCGTTCCGGCGAGAACGGCTCGCACGTCACCAACTGGGAAGTGGGGGCGCAGGCCACCTGGAACGTGTTCGAATGGGGCACCACCTACTATGCCGACAAGCAGGCCGGCTGGCAGGTGACCAAGATGCGTTACGAGCAGGAGAACCTCAAGCTGGAAGTGGGCTACGACATCAAGTCCAAGTATCTGGCCGTGCAGGAGGCCCGCAAGCGCATCGCCGTGGCCCAGAACAGCGTGGCGCAGGCCACGGAGGCCTATAACGTGGCCCTGGCCCGTTACCACGAACATGTGGGCACCAACTTCGACGTACTGGACGCCTCGGCCAATCTCACTTCGGCCCAGTCCTCTTTGACCGGTGCCAAGGCCGACTACCTGACGGCCCTTTCCCAGATCTATGTAGCCATGGGCGAATATCATCCCGACCTGCTGCGGGAAGGTGGCGCCGCCAGAAGAAAATAGACGGTCCCGTATGAGTGATTCTGAACAATTTTTGACAGTGACTCCCCTGGGTGGTCTGGGGGAGATCGGTCTCAACTGCCAGCTGTGGGAGACTTCCGCGGGCGTGGTCATGGTGGACTGCGGCCTGATGTTCCCGGATGATTTCCATTTGGGCGTGGACGTGGTCATCCCGCATTTCGGCGCGGTGAGCGCCGTGCGCGACAAATTGCTGGGCATCGTCCTGACCCACGGCCACGAAGACCACATCGGCGCCCTGCCGTGGCTGGTGCCCCAGCTGCGCGGCACGCGCATCTACGGCTCCTATTTCACCCTGGCCCTGGTGGAGCACAAACTCAGGGAGCACGAGCTGCTGGACTGGGTGGAGCTGTGCCCGGTGGAGCCCGGTGACCAGGTGGCCCTGGGCGACATGACCTTCCATTTTTTCCCCGTGTGCCATTCCATCCCCGAAGGTTTCGGCCTGGGCGTGGAGACGCCCGTGGGCCGCATCGTCCACAGCGGGGACTTCAAGATCGATCCCCAGCCCCTGGCCGGCAGCGGCACGGATCTGGCGACCTTTCGCGACTTCGCCGGGCCGGAGGGCGCGCGCCTGCTGTTCTCCGATTCCACCAATGTGGAGCGCGACGGCCGTTCCCTCACCGAACGGGCCGTCATGGAGTCCCTGGGCAAGGTCTTCGACGAGGCTCCGGGCCGCATCGTGGTGACGCTGTTCTCCAGCCACATCCAGCGCATCCAGGAAGTCTTCGACCTGGCGCGCGAGCGCGGGCGCACCGTGGTCATCAGCGGCAAGTCCCTGGCCAACAACATCGAGATGGCCCGCGATCTTGGCATCGCCAAGCTGCCGCCCAGCTTTTTCAACGCCCATAACGGCGTGCCCGACCTGCCCGACGAGCAGCTGGTGCTGGTGGTGACCGGCGCCCAGGGCGAACCGTTGTCCGCGCTGTCGCGCATGGTGCTGGGCGGCCACCGCCAGCTCAGCATCCGCAAGGGCGACACCGTGGTCATGAGCTCGCGCATGATCCCCGGCAACGTCAAGGCCGTGTCGCGCCTCATCAACGAGATGTATCGCCTGGGGGCCACGGTCCTGTACGAGAGCGTGCGGGCCATCCATGCCTCGGGCCACGCCCACCGTGACGAGTTGCGCGAACTGCTGGGCGCGGTGCGGCCTGAATATTTCGTGCCCGTGCACGGGGAGTACCGCCATCTGTTCAAGCACGGGCAGCTGGCGCGCGAGTGCGGCGTCAAGCCCGACAACGTGGTCCTGCTGGAGGACGGCTGTCCCCTGACCCTGCTGCCGGACGGCATCCGTCTGGAGCCGCCCGTGCCGGTGGAATGCACACTGGTGGACGGCAAGGGCGTGGGCGACGTGGGCTCGGCCGTGTTGCGCGAGCGCCGCATCCTCGGCGACGAGGGCATGGTCATCGTGGTGCTGGTGCTGGATGCCGAGACCGGCAGCGTGCTGCACGGGCCGGAGATGTTCTCCAAGGGCTTCGTGTTCGAGCAGCACTACAGCCATGTGCTGGAAGATGCCAAATGCCTGGTGCTGGACGAGATCGAATCCGTCCGCCCCGGGCAGCTCACCCGTCTGCAGGAAGGCATCCGGGCCTCGTTGCGGCGCTTTTTCCGCCGGGTCCTGGAACGGGATCCGGTGGTCGTCCCCATCGTCAGCGAGGTGTAACTCTTTTGTATCTTTACAGGAATGAACAGGGTCGTGGTGCCGCCGCGGCCCTGTTTTACTTTTTTTTACATGATGCGGAAAGGCGGGTACGTTGACAGAGGACAGGTATTTCTTACTATAATGCTCGTCTTTTGTGTCCGGTCGTCAGGAAAGACCGTTCGCCTTGACCACAGTGACGTATCAACTTAATATTTGTAGTCTTTATCTTGCTCGTCAGGCATGTCCCGCAGGATGAGCGGGCTTCCGGCAGGATGGTTCCTGCCACGGGCAACGGCGTACGGGCCGGGCACTCCGGCTGTGATCGCCGGTCCTAAGGCGTTCTTTAACCCCATTCAGCAAAAGGGATGTCCTCCACATGACTTGGGATTGGGATAAATTGCAGGAAAAACGGCAACGGCAGCAGGGGCAGCGCCCCTCCCGTCCGCTCTTCGGTGATGATGATAACGACACTCAGGACGAACAGCCCCGGCGCGCCCGGCGTTCGCCTTCCGGCAACGGGGGCGACGGTAACGGCTTCGACGGCAGGAATGCCCTGAAAAAGCTTTCCGGCATGAAGATGCCGGGCGGCATGGTGATCTGGCTGGTGCTGGGCCTGGTGGGCCTGTGGCTCTTGTCGGGCATCTATATCGTCAACCCTGACGAGGAGGGCGTGGTGCTGCGCTTCGGCAAGTACGACCGCACCGAAGGCCCCGGCCCCCATTACGCGCTGCCCGCTCCCATCGAGACCGTCTACAAGCCCCAGGTGACCCAGGTGCTGCGCTGCGAGGTGGGCTTCCGCTCCACCGGGCAGGCCACCACCTTCCGCCAGGGCGAGCTGCGCAGCGTGCCCAAGGAAGCCTCCATGCTCACCGGTGACGAGAACATCGTCAACGTCCAGTTCAGCGTGCAGTACAAGATCAGCGACGCGGTCAAGTACCTGTTCAACATCAGCGACCCCACCAACCTGGTGCGTAACGCCGCCGAGGCCGCCATGCGCGAGGTCATCGGCAACAGCCTCATCGATTCGGCCATCACCGACGGCAAGCTGAAGATCCAGAGCGACGCCACGGTGCTGCTCCAGGAGGTCCTGGACCGCTACGAGGCCGGTATCCAGGTGCTGGCCGTACAGATGCAGGACGTGCATCCGCCGCAGGAAGTGAGCGATGCCTTCAAGGACGTGGCCAGTGCCCGCGAAGACAAGAGCCGCATCATCAACGAGGCGGAGGCCTACCGCAACGCCCTGCTGCCGCAGGCCCGCGGTGAGGCCGCGGCCATCCTCAACAAGGCCGAGGCCTACCGGGTGGCGCGCCTGCAGCAGGCCGAAGGCGAGTCCCGCCGTTTCGACGCGCTGCGCCAGGAATACGAGAAGGCTCCCGACGTGACCCGCCAGCGCCTGTATTACGAAACCATGGAAGAGATCCTGGCCGCTTCCAAGGACAAGACCCTGCTGGACAGCGGGGTCTCCGGCAAGGTGCTGCCGCATATGCCTCTTCCGGGTACGCCCGCTTTCGGCGTCCTGCCCTCGGAGAAGAAATAATGACCAAGAATCCCCTCCTTTACGGTGTCCTGCTGCTGGTGCTGGCCGTTTTCGTGACCCAGTGCTGCTTCACCGTGCACCAGACCCAGCAGGCCCTGGTGCTCCAGCTGGGCGATCCCCTGCCCGAGATCTACCGGCCCGGCCTGCACTTCAAGCTGCCCTTCATCCAGAAGGTCGTCTATTTCGACGCCCGTGTGCTCGACTACGCCGCCAGCTCGCGCGAGGCCTTCACCGTGGACAAGAAGACCATCGTGCTGGACAACTACGCCCGCTGGCGCATCAGCGATCCCCTGCAGTTCTACCGCACCATGCGTACCATCCCCGGTGCGCAGGCCCGCCTGGACGACGTGGTCTATTCGCAGCTGCGGGCCCTGGTGGGCGCCTACACCCTGACCGAGGTGGTCTCCAAGGAGCGCGCCACCATCATGACCCGCGTGACGGAAAAGGTCTCCGACCTCATGAAGCCCTACGGGGTGGAGGTCCTGGACGTGCGCATCAAGCGTACCGACCTGCCTACGGAGAACCAGCGCTCCATTTTTGACCGCATGCGGGCCGAGCGTGAGCGCCAGGCCAAGCAGTACCGTTCCGAAGGCTAGGAAGAGGCCACGCGCATCCGTTCCGATGCCGACCGCCAGAAGGCCCTCATCCTTGCCGAGGCAACCGTGAGGCCCAGGTGCTTTACGGTCAGGGCGATGCCCAGGCGGCCGCCGTCTACGCCGCGGCCTACGGCAAGTCGCCGGAATTCTATTCCTATCAGCGCTGGCTCGACGCCCTGCGCAAGTCCTTCAAGGAGAACAGCAAGATGGTGCTGGGCAGCCGGGTGCCCTTGCTGGATCTGCAGAAGTAGGTGGACCATGGGCTTTACGGAAATCTACGAACGCATCAAGCTGGCCACCAACTGCCGTACCCAGGTGGAGCTGGCGGAACTGCTCAACATCCGCCAGTCCAGCATCTCGGACGCCAAGCGCCGTGATTCTGTGCCGGGCGACTGGTACATGAAGCTCTTCGAGCGTTTTGGCCTCAACCCCGACTGGCTCAAGTACGGGGTGGGGCCCCTCTATCTGCGTACGGAAAAAGGTTATTGCCCCCAGGAAGCCCCCCAGGCCCTGGCCGAGACCGTGGCCTGCTACGGAGACGACTTTACCCGGTCCACCGTGGTGGACGTTTATGACATGGCCTGTATCTATACGGACGAAGCCCCCAGACCCGCCTTGTCCGTTTCCGGAAGGGTCCCCCTGCCGCAGGCCTTCCTGCGGCCCTCGCTGCAGGTGCTGCGTCTGCGCGGCCAGGCCATGGAGCCCTTGCTGCGCGAAGGTGCCTACATCGGGGTGGACATGGAGGATCTGGCTCCTGTCTCCGGCAGGACCTACGCCCTGTTCGCCCCGCTGGAAGGCGTGGTGGTCCGCCAGGTGTTTCTGGACGGCCCGCAGCAGGGCTATGTCCTGAGGGCCCAGTCCCCGGATTACCCCGAAACGTTCCTGGATGCCGCCCTGTTGCAGCGCCGCATGCTGGGACGTGTGGTCTGGACTTTCCAGGAGGTTTAGCATGAGCATCTCCATCAGGGACGGGCGCGGGGCCCTGCGCCTTGTCCTGTGTGCCCTGTTCTGCCTGTTGCTGGCTGCCTGCGGCGGCAAGGAGCCCGTGGATGACGTGGTGGCCAGCGGCACCGTGATCCTGGAGCCGCCGTCCGCGGATGGCGGCGGCGATGACGGCATCAGGGAGCGTTCCCTCGGGCCTTCCCCTGCGGCTCCGGCTGCGGTGACGCCCGTGGCGTCCCCCGCGCCCAGGACCACCGCACGCCCGTCCGCTCCGGCCGTGGCCCCCGTGTGGCAGGATCTGTCGCGCCGCCTGGCTGCCGACGGCATCTCCGGGCCCAAGGTGGACGCCCTGCTGGCGGGCCTGCCCGCCACGCCCACCCAGTCGCCCATGGGCCGCAAGATCAAGGCCCTCTACAATCGCAAGTTCTTTCCCGCGCCGCCTTCGGACAAGCCGCAGGCGCAGTATTACAAGGGCGTGGTCACGGACGCCAACGCGCGTCTGTGCCGCCAGTTCATCACGGCCAACAGCAAGGCCTTCCGTCAGGCGGAACAGCGCTACGGCGTCCCTTCGTCCATCGCGGCGTCCCTGCTGTTCGTGGAGACCCGCCTCGGCAAGGTGCTGGGCGATACCTCGGAAAACGCCTTCTACACCCTGGCCAGCATGGCCGTGAGCCGGACGCCGGAGAGCATCAGCGACTGGCTGCCGCAGCTGCGTGACCATGAGCGGCACATGGACTGGATCGCCGAGACCATGCCCAAGCGTGCGGACTGGGCCTACAAGGAGACCAGGGCCCTGGTGGAGCACATGCTGCGCGACCGCGTGCCGCCGGAACATCTGCCCGGTTCCATCTACGGCGCCGTGGGCCTGTGCCAGTTCATGCCGTCCAATATCGCCACCTACGGTGCGGACGGTGACGGCGACGGCCGTGTGGACCTGTTCACCGTGCCCGATGCCGTGGCCAGCCTTTCCCACTATCTTGCCCGGCACGGCTGGAAGGCCGGGCTTTCCCGCGAGCGCCAGCATGCCCTGCTGATGCGCTACAACCACTCCACGGTCTACGCCAACACCATCATGGCTCTGGCTGACCGTGTCGCCGCTCTGAAGTGAGTCACGGGACGGCAGGTCCTCCTGCCGTCCTTTTTTGACAGGTCGCGTCCCTGGCCACGGATCGTTCCGGCGGCCCTGCCGAGGAGTGCACGCGCCTGCGCCTTCCTTCCTCCTTTCCGGAGCCTTCGGTGCTCCGCAGATCCCTATCCCCCGTTCCTGACATCCTGCTGACGCGCCCCGTGTTGAGTTGTGAACGGTTCCGTCGCGCGGCAGAGCCGCTCCGGCAGGCCCGTGCCTGCTCTTGTGACTGTTCTTCGCGGGCGGGTCCCCTCATCCTTCCTTCGTACAGGGAGCTGACATGACGTTTATCTCGACTTTGCTGAAAGCGGCTGCGGCCCTTTTCATGCTCGTTATCCTGATGTTGCTGGTCCAGCTGGACCTGGCGGCCTTCCAGACGGTGGAAGTGCTGGCTCCCGGCTGGGGCTGGCTGGCCTTCGTGTCCCTGCTGGCGCTGGAGACAGGCGCCGTGCTCTGGCTGGGCCTGGCCTGGTTTGCCCGTGCGCCCCGCCTGGTCTTGCGTGACGATCCCACGGAGGCGGAACGTCAGGCCTTTGCCCGTGAACTGGAACGTCGTCTGAAGAAGAATCCCCATGTCCGTGCCGCAGGCCTCCGCGCCACGGATGAGCATTTTCTGGAAAAGGCCCTCGACGTGCTGGACGCCCGTGCCGGGGAAGAGATCCGCAACAGCGCCAAACGGGTGTTCCTGGGCACGGCCCTGTCCCAGAACGGCCGTCTGGATGCGCTCATCGTGTTCGTCTCGCTGGCGCGCATGGTCTGGCGGGTCTCCGGCATCTACAACCAGCGTCCCACCCCGGCGGAACTGTGGAGCGTCTACAGCACGGTCTCCTCGGCCACGTTCATTTCCTTTTCCATCGAGGCCCTGGACATCCCCCGGACCATCACCGAGAGCATGAACGAGCTGCTGCCCGCGGTCACGCCCGCCATGGCGGCCTCCAGCGTGCCGCTCATGGGGCCCATGATGCAGCAGTGCACGTCCGCCGTCATCGACGGGGCGGCCAACTGCCTGCTGGCCATCCGGGCCGGTGTGGTCACGCGCAGTGCCTTCCGTTTCGCTGCCCTGGGCAGGGAAGAGGCCCGGCAGCAGGCCTGCGTCCGGGAGGCGGGCACCATGCTGGCGGAGATCTCCCGGGAGACCGTGGGGGCCATCGTGGAGGCCTTCCGCAAGCAGCTGGTGAACTTGCCTGCCTCCATGGGGCAGAAGATCTCGGAGACCGTGGGCACCGTGGCCGACAGCGCCCTGGAAAAGACCCGGGGCGCCGCCCAGAGCGTGGCGCGCGGCGGCACGGCCGTGGCCGAGGCCGTAAGTTCCGGTGCCGGTGCCGTCATCGGTGCGGGACAGGCCGTGGCCGGAGCCGTCAGCAATGGGGCCGGTGCCATGGCGGATGCCCTGGGCAGCGGCACGAGCGCCGTCATCCATGCTGTGGGCGACTGTGCCGCCAGTGCGGAAAAAGCTGTGCTGCGCGGTGGCAGTGCCGTCATGGGGAGCGTCGGCAGCGGGGCAGGGGCCGTGGCGGACATGGTGAGCAGCGGCACCAGCGCGGTCATCGGTGCGGTGAGCGACGGGGCCGCTTCTGCCGGTCAGGCGGTGGCGCGCGGCGGTACGGCCGTCGTGGGGGCCGTGAGCTCCGGTGCCGGTGCCGTCATCGGTGCGGGACAGGCCGTGGCCGGAGCCGTCAGCAGCGGCACCACTGCCGTCCTGGGCGCCGTGCGGGGCATACTGCCCGGCAACCGGCGGCGGGAGCCCACGGTGGACGAGCGTTTCGTCCTGCATCTGGCCCTGGTCTGGTCGCAGGGGCGTCCGGGCTGGAAGCGCCGTCGCCAGCTGGCCCGGCTGTGCGATGCGGAAGGTGTGAGCGCCGGGCTGCGTACGCTGGTGGACAGGCATCCCGATCTCGACCTGCTGGAACCGCAGCTGTCGTTCTGGCGGGGCAGAGTGGAGGACGTACTGTCCTGCCACCGCTCCCTGGATCTGGAACACGGCGCGGCGGCCGCGGCGTGGCTGGCGGAACTGGATCACCGGCTGGGGCTGGGCGGCAGTTTGCAGAGCGGCCGTGAGGAGCCCGCCTCCGGCTGGAAACGCTTCTGGAAGTGAGCGCACGGGGCGGGATCTTCCGCGCATCGTCCGGCAGTCCGGCGGATCTGTGAAAAGATTCCCTGTTTTGTGACGATGGTCACAGTTGTAGCCGGGGAGATGTGCTCTAGTGTCATGGACAGACACCCATCCCCCTCAGCACAAGGAGCCCCCCATGTTTTGCAACCAGTGTGAACAGACCTCCAAGGGCAAGGCCTGTACCCGCCTTGGCATCTGCGGCAAGAACGAGGCCGTGGCCATCCAGCAGGACAAGCTGGTCTGGCAGCTGCGCGAACTGGCGGCCGTGGCCCTGATGGCCCGTGACGCCGGCATCGTGGACACCGCCACCGACGACTTCGCTTTCAAGGCCCTGTTCTCCACCCTGACCAATGTGAATTTCGATCCCGTCTCCCTGCGCGCCGTGCAGGAAGAATGCCTGGAGCGCACCACGGCCCTGGCCGCCCGTGTGCCCGGAGCCCCGGCCCCCACGCCTCTGGCTGCCCTGGATCTGCGGGAAACCGCCATCGACCGCCTGTCCGACGACGAGGACGTGCGCTCCGCCATGCAGATCCTGCTCTACGGCCTCAAGGGCGTGGCCGCCTATGCCGACCATGCCGCCGAGCTGGGCCAGCGTGATCCCGACGTGGCCGCCTTCCTGTATCGCGGCCTGCGTGCCGGCACCGAACTGGATCCCGAGAGCCACGACCTCAACGGCTGGCTGGGGCTGGTGCTGGAATGCGGCAAGGCCAACCTGCGCGCCATGGAGCTGCTGGAAGCGGGCAATACCGGCACGTTCGGCACGCCCGTGCCCACGCCCGTCTCCCTGGGCCGGCGCAAGGGCAAGGCCATCCTCATCTCCGGCCACGACCTGCCCGACCTGCTGGCCCTGCTGGAGCAGACCCGCGACACGGGCATTAACGTGTACACCCACGGCGAGATGCTGCCCGCCCACGCCTATCCGCTGCTGCATGCCTTCCCGCATCTGGCCGGGCATTACGGCACGGCCTGGCAGAACCAGCAGAAGGAGCTGCCCGCCTTCCCCGGCGCGGTGCTCTTCACCACCAACTGCATCCAAGACCCCAAAGACTACGCCGACAAGGTCTTCACCTCCGGCAACGTGTCCTGGCCCGGTCTGGTCCATTGCAAGGGGCGTGACTTCTCGGCCGTCATCCGGAAGGCCCTGGAGCTGCCCGGCTTCGCCGAAGACGTGCCCGGCAAGGAAGTGCTGACCGGCTTTGGCCGCGAGACCCTGCTGGGTGCCGCGCCCGCCGTGCTGGATGCCGTGGCCCAGGGCAAGCTGCGCCACATCTTTTTGGTGGGCGGCTGCGACGGCGCCCGTCCCGGCCGCAACTACTACACCGAACTGGTGGAGAAGATCCCGGCCGACTGCCTGATCCTGACACTGGCCTGCGGCAAGTTCCGCTTCTTCGACAAGGAGCTGGGCAGCCTGGGCGACATCCCGCGCCTGCTGGACGTGGGCCAGTGCAACGACGCCTACGCCGCCGTGCGTGTGGCCCTGGCCCTGGCCGATGCCCTGAAGTGCGGCGTCAACGATCTGCCGCTGTCGCTGGTGCTTTCGTGGTACGAGCAGAAGGCCGTGAGCATCCTGCTGACCCTGCTGGCCCTGGGCGTGAAGAACATCCGCCTCGGGCCCACGCTGCCTGCCTTCGTGTCCCCCAACATCCTCAAGGTGCTGGTGGAACAGTGGAACATCATGCCCGTGACCACGCCCGACGAAGACCTCAAGGCGATCCTGGGCTAAGATTCTTTTGCAGGGGAAGGCCGTGACCGCGGTCTTCTCCTGTGTTTTTGGCCGGCGGGGCCGCTTTCCCGTCCGGCTTTTTTTCCTGCCCCTGTGTCCGCGGGGGCAAAGCTTTCATGGAGGTCGCGCATGGACCAGAAAAAAGGGAACCGCCCCCCCGATCCCCAGAGCCTGCGGGATGCCCTGCGCCACAGCCCGCTGGGCCGCTGGCTGGACGAGAGGGAGACCGGTCTTGTGCTGGGCACGGGCCGTCTGGCCGAGATGCGGGCGGGCGATGTCCTGTTCCGTGAAGGGGACGAGATACGTCATGTGCCCTTCGTCTTGTCCGGCGAGGTGAAACTGGTCAAAATGGGGCTGCAGGGCAGGGAGTACGTCCTGCACCTGACCCGCGGCGGGGCCTTCCCCGATCCGGGTGCCCTGTTCTACGAGGCCCCTCTGCCTGCCACGGCCGTGGCCCTGGGGCCGGGACGCCTGCTCTGGCTGGAGCGGGCCACCATGGACAGGCTGCTGGACGGGAATCCCCGGCTGGCCCGCTGGCTTTTGCAGGTGCTGGCGGCGCGGCAGCGTTTGTTCGTCAACAAGGTGGTCGGTTCGCAGAGGGTGATCTCGGTCTCCCGGCGGGTGGCCGGATGGCTGCTGCACCGCTCCCGCATGGAGGAAGGGCGCCGTCAGCTGGAACTGCCCGGTACCCGGGAGCTCATGGCCCCCCTGCTGGGCCTGAGCCGCGAGAGCCTGAGCCGGGAACTCAACAAGCTGGCCCGGGAAGGCGCCATCCGCCTGGAGCGGCGGCGGGTGGAGCTGCTGGACATGGCGGCCCTGGAGCGCCGGGCCCAGGACTAACGGGCTTCCGATTGTGTTTTTCGCTCCGGCCTTTACGGGCCTGTCGCTATGCGGCATAGATGAGGGCCGCAGGCAGGTCCGGCTTCGGCCGTGACTTTTTGAAGGACGCTCCCGCCTCTGTGCGCCGCGCTCCGCTGATACCGTGATGCAGGCCTGGCGGCGGGCGGCAGCCCACACCATCATGACAGCATGACAGACATCATCCCTCAGCTTTCCCTGCCGCCGTGCATCCTTTGCTCCAGCATCACCGGCAATACGCGTTCTCTGGCCGATGCCCTGGCCGGAGCCACCGGGGCCCCCGTATTCCCCACGGGGCATCCGCCCCTGCTCGACCATGCCGGGACGCTGCTTCTGGGTTTCTGGGTGCGCCGGGGCCTGCCCGATAGCCGCAGCCTGCGCCTGTGGCAGGGCATACGCGGCAAGCGCGTCTTTTTTTTCGGTACCCACGGCACGCGCCCCGGTTCGGACCATTCCCGCCAGTGTCTCGCGGCGGCCCGCCGCCTGTTGCAGGACAACGGCAACGAGGTGCTGGGCGGCTTTTTGTGTCAGGGGCGGGTCAATCCGCGCCTGGTGGCGCTGGCGGGCAAACCGGGCCACCATCCCATGACGCCCGCCCGTGCGGCCCGTCTGGCCGAGGCCGCCCGCCATCCCGACGGGGCGGACCGTCAGGCGCTGGTGCGCTGCTGGGACCGCTGCCGTCAGGGCCTGCTCCTGCCCGGGGCCGATGCCGCCGGAGAACTGGACGGCGGCCACTTTTTTGCCTGGTCCGCCGGGACGGGACGCTTGTCCTGAGCCCGCGGGCCCGTTATCCTGCAAGGGGAGGAGAGAACATCATGGAAAAGATCGTCAGCCGCGTGGAACTGAGCGAGGATCCGGCCCTGCCCGGCGAGATCCTCAACAAGGCGGAATCGCTGTTCGTGGCTTTTCAGACCGGGGATTTCCCCTATGTGCTGCCCTTCAACCATGTCTGGCTGGACGGGCGCATCTACATCCATTGCGCCCTGGAAGGACGCAAGATCGACGTGCTGCGCCGGGATGGCCGGGTGGGCTTTTCCACGGCGGTGGACGTGTGCATCATCCGCGAAAAATCCACCACCCACTTCCGCAGCCTTTGCGGTACCGGCCGGGTGAGCGAAGTGACCGATACGGAAGAGAAGCGCCGTGCCCTGGACGCCATCAGCCTGCGCTTTGACGCGCGCTGCCCGCGCCCCACGCCCGATGCCGCCCTGGCCCGCGTGAATATCCTGCGCATCGATGTGGAGAGCCTGACCTGCCGCCACAAGAACGGGCCGCGCCGCAAGGACAAGGAATAGGAAGAAGGTTTGTGCTTTTTGGCACAAATTGGAGAAAAGGCCTTGTCTTGTGCGGGGAAAGTCCTTACATTGAGGTTGTAAGGGAAAAAAAGGCTGCGCCGGCTCTGGAGCCGACGAGGAAAGGGCCATCCCCCCTTTCCTGATGGAACCGGATTTTCAACATTTTACTTCTGTCCGTTTGGGCGGTAATGGAGCGTACCATGAAGGAAATCAAGAAGATTCTTTGCGCGGTTGACCTTTCCGAACACAGCGCGGCCGTGGCAGAGTACGCCACCATGCTGGCCAAGGGCTTGGGGGCCAGCATCATCGTCGTCTACACGGCTCCCTCGCTGAGCCAGTATGTGGGCTTCCATGTGCCGCCCAACACCATCGAAAACTTCGTGGGCGAGATCGTCTCCGGCGCTGAAAAGTCCATGGACGCTTTCGTGGCCGAAAACTTCCCCGGCGTGGAAGCCAAGGGCCAGGTGCTCATCGGCTACGCCGCTGAAGAGATCCTGACCCGTGCCAATGACGAAGGCGCCGACCTCATCGTCATGGGCACCCACGGTCGCAAGGGCATCGACCGCATCCTCTTCGGCTCCGTGGCCGAAAAGGTCGTCAAGAACGCGTCCATGCCTGTGCTGACCGTTCGCCCCAACAGGTAAGTCCCGGCCGGATCGGGAACTGACAACGGTTTCTCGGGCCGCCGCACTTGCGGCGGCCCTTTTTTCTTTGCATCTGGAGTCTGTATGTACACCTGCGCCGTGCGCCCGGAAATAGCCGCCCTGAGCGCCTATGTTCCCGGCATGTCCATTGCCGAAATTCAGGAGAAATACGGCCTGTCCAAGGTCGTCAAAATGGCCAGCAACGAGAACCCCCTGGGCGTCTCGCCCCTGGTGAAGGAAGCCCTGGGCCTGCACGCCGGGACAGCCTTCCGCTATCCCCAGGGCGGCAACCCCCGCCTGGTGGCGGCCCTGGCCCGCACGCACGGCGTCAGCCCCGATCAGGTGGTGGTGGGCAACGGCTCGGACGAGATCATCGACATGCTGATCCGTATGCTCTTGGTGCCGGGCAAGCATTCCGTGGTCTGCTTCGAGCCCTGCTTCAGC
>CEAF01072096.1_pt1 | contig 14615 bp, 12 predicted proteins | sample 557431 | NCBI WGS metagenome assembly CEAF01 (sample SAMEA3182068, study PRJEB8094) | gut metagenome | biome: human; feature: gut; material: Stool; isolation source: human stools | place: Canada | collected 2013-11-18 | reverse complement strand
GGCGGACGTGCGGCGGGTAAGAGTTGCCCCGCCCATGCATTATGACTCTACTGAACCGCGCAGTCTGTCAGGTGTCTGCGCGGAGAGGGAACGCTGAAACCTGACTGCGCCCGGAGAAAGTCTTGTCAAAGCGCTTTCGGACAGGGGTTCGACTCCCCTCAGCTCCACCAAAAATAAAGAGGCACACGAAAGTGTGCCTCTTTATTTTTGGTTGGACTACTTCATTCGGCCGTCGCCGGCCATGAGGGCGGTCATCTCCTCGATGCGCTCCAGTGGGAACGGCGGCTCACACAGGGGCCTCATGGCGATGGACATGAGCTTCATGGGATTGTCGTCCGCCGCCACACGGTTGGAGCTGAGCGTTCCGCAGCGCTTGCAGCGGTGGATGATCGCCCATTCGCCGCCCTTGCGTACCCAGACCGCCACCGGCTCCATGATGCCGCCGCAGTCGGCAGCCCGGTCGCCGGGCTCGATGTCTACGTGCAGGCTGGAAAGGCAGTTGGGGCAGTGGTTGCGGTGGTCGCTGCCGGCCCCCTGCGGTGTGCAGAGCCGACCGCAGACCTTGCAGGTAAAGGTGTCATTGCAGGGATGGGTCTTGTAGTAGCCTTTTTCAAAGGTCTTCCGCTTGTTTTCGCGGTTCATGGTGTTTCCTCCTGAAGATGTGTTTTCATGCTCCGGGAGGAATGGCGTGCATATCGCCATCGATCGACAAGGGCAGGCGTGTTTGCTCTTGTCAATCGATGGCTGCCAGACCTCCCGGTCAGGCCACACGCTCCAGTGTCAGGGTATTGAGTTTCAAACGCGTCTCCTTAATAAAATGTGTATTGTGCCCTGCGGGCACTGACGACAGGGTACTCTCCGCGCCGCCGTTTGTCAAGAGCCTACGCGTGCCTGAACACCTTTTTCTCCAACGCAAAGATGCGCGGACTGAAGGTGTCCGGCCCCATCGTATCATACGTCTCGCGGTAGATCTCCATACGGCTGTCCACCGCGTCGATCAGGCTCAGCAGCTCCGCCTCGGCGCACAGGGGGCGCACCGCCGCGCCGAACTCCGGCTCACCGTGGTGAGAGAGGATCAGGTGCTGCAGCAGTACGGACTTCTCCTCCGGCACGCCCAAACGGGCGGCAGTCTCCGCCGCGTCCTGCGCTCCCATGACCAGGTGCCCCAGCAGCTGACCCTTAATGGAGTAATCCGTGGCCAGACCCAGCTGCGAAAACACGAACTCCTGCGCCTTCGCCATATCGTGGAGCAGCGTCCCCGTCAGCAGCAGGCTGCGGTCGATCGTCTCCGGGTACATTCCCGCCAGGAAGTCCGCGATCTTCACCATGTTGGCGGTGTGCATCAGCAGGCCGCCCAGAAAGGCATGGTGTACGCTCTTGGCGGCGGGAATGGACGCGAGCGTCTCCCCGTGGGCCTCCAGCATGGCCTCGGCCACGGCACGGTAGTCCGGGTCCGTAATGGAGGCCGCCGCACGGCGCAGATCCTCCATCGCCGCGCCGCAGTCGATGGGCGCGGTGGGCACCAGGGCGGACACATCCACCGGATCCTCCTGGGCCGCCTGACGGATACGCGCGGCGGTGAACTGCGCGGTGCCCCGATACTCACCCACGGTACCCCGCACCTTGACAACGGTGCCCTCGTCGGCGGCGGTCAGCGGCCCAGCATAGTCCCAGACCTTCAGCTCCATCGTGCCGGTACGGTCGCTGAGCGCTCCGGTCAGGAATGGCTTGCCGTTGGCGGCCACCTTGGGGTTGGCGGACTTGAGTATGTAGTAGCCCTCGATCTCGTCGCCGGGGGTCATGGCGTTGATGGACTTGTTGTATTCCACAGGCATATCCTCCCTTTCTCATATTATTGCTATGATACCACGTTTGCCGAAAACGGGCAAGTGCCCAGGTGATCTTGCCGTTTCCCCGGCAACGTTACCGCCAGACAAAAATTTTGACAGCCAAACACCGTTTGTATTTTGGTTCGCGGCAGGAAAACTTGTAAAAATCCCCCATTGTTAAGGACTTTTACAAGTTTCCTTTTACGGCAATTCTTTACAGGCTTCGACCTTTTATTTATGACATTTTTATGTACACGCCGTAAAGGTTAACGTGCAATTTATTTGCGCAGTGCTATAATCTGAACATGATTTTTCGGGGCGATCCGGACGTCCCGGAAAGAGACAATTCACTTTACAAAGGAGAGTGTGTTTCTGTGCTGACATTCATTATCGGTCTGGTCATCCTGATCGGCGGCGCAGCCCTCTACGGTCGCTTCTGCGAAAAGGTCTTCGGGCCTGACGACCGTAAGACCCCCGCCTACACCAAGGAAGACGGCGTTGACTATGTCCCCATGAGAGGCTGGAAGAACAGCCTGATCAACCTGCTGAACATCGCGGGCACCGGCCCCATCCTCGGGCCGATCCAGGGCATCCTCTTTGGGCCCATCGCGTTTTTGACCATCCCCATCGGCAACGTCATCGGCGGCGCCATGCACGACTATTTCTCCGGCATGATCTGCCTCCGCGACGGCGGCACCCAGATGCCCGAGATGATCCGCCGGTACTCCACCAAGGGTATCTATAAGTTCTACAACGTGTTCGTGTGCGTACTGCTGCTGCTGGTGGGTGCTGTGTTCATCTACACCCCCGGCGACATCGCTGCGACCCAGGTGTTCGGCTTTGACGGTAAGGCCACCTCTGTTTCCACGTGGGTCATCTACGGTGTCATCTTCCTGTACTACCTGATCGCCACCGTGTTCCCCATCGACGCCATCATCGGCAAGATCTACCCCATCTTCGGCGGTATCCTGCTGTTCTCCGCCGTCGGTATCTTCATCGGCATCTTCGTCACCGGCATGCCCCTGATGAACATCTGGGACAGCTGGGCTGCTCCCGTGCTGAGCCTGACCGGTGCTGACGGCACCGTGGGTACCTTTACCTACGCTGACTACTTCTCCAACGGACACTTCCTGCCCATCTTCTTCGTGACGGTGGCCTGCGGTATTCTGTCCGGCTTCCACTCCACCCAGACCGCTATCATCTCCCGCACCATGAAGAGCGAGCGTCAGGGCCGCAACACCTTCTACAACATGATGGTGCTGGAGGGCTTCATCGCCATGGTTTGGGCTGCCGGCGCTATGGGCGTGTACAACCTGGCGCTGCAGGAGCCCAATGCCGGACTGGCTACCGGCACCGTGGGCGTCGTCTGCAAGTACCTGCTGGGCAACGTGGGCGGCATCATCGCCCTGATCGGCGTCATCGTGCTGCCCATCACCTCCGGTGATACGGCGCTGCGCGCCCTGCGTCTGAGCCTGTCTGAGACGCTGCACATCGACCAGTCCACCAACGGCAAGCGCATCAAGCTGGCTGTGCCTATCTTCGCGCTGGTCATCGCCATCCTCGTATTCGCCAAGGTCAACAACGACGGCTTCATGATCCTGTGGCGTTACTTCGCATGGGCTAACCAGACCCTGTCCCTGTTCGCCTTCCTGTGCATCACCGCGTGGATGTTCGAGAACGGCAAGGGTAAGTGGGCTTGGATCCCCATGATCCCCGGCTGCTTCTACACCTTCATCTGCGTGACCTACATCGCCAACGCCCACATCGGCTTCAACATCCCCTGGACGCCGGCCTACATCATCGGTGTGGTGTGCGCCATCGCCTATGTGGCGGGCTGCTGCGTGTACGGCAAGAAGCGCGCTGCCAGACTGCTGGCTAAGTAAGTTCTTTCCTCTCCTCAAATCGGTATAGCAAATAACGTACAAAACATGAGGGACGGCCTACGCCGTCCCTTGTGTTTTTTTCTCCCGGCTGGTATAATCCCCTTATCAAAACGAAGGGAGTGCGCTCCATGAAACGCTGTCTTGTCCTCTCCGACTCATTCAAAGGCACGCTGTCCTCCCCGGACATCTGCCGCATCGCCCGCAGTCTCCATATCCCCGGCTGGCACATCGACGCCCTGCCGGTGGCCGATGGCGGCGAGGGCACCACAGACTGCTTTCTGGATGCCTGCAGCGGACAGCGTATCGCCCTTCCCGTGTCCGGTCCCTTTGGCGGCACTATCGATGGCTTCTACGGCCTGCTGCCAGACGGGACGGCGGTGGTGGAGTGCGCCGCAGCAGCGGGTCTGCACCAGACCGAGGGCCGTCCCGACCCGGAGGCGGCCACCACCTACGGTGTGGGACAGCTTCTGGCCCACGCACTGGATCACGGCGCAAAGCGCCTGATCCTGGGTCTGGGCGGCAGCTGCACCAACGACGGCGGCTGCGGTGCGGCCGCAGCGCTTGGCGTTCGGTTTTACGACCGGCAGGGCCGCAGCTTCGTGCCCACCGGCGGCACGCTGGCGGACATCGAGGCTATCGACCTGTCCGGGCGGCATTCCGGCCTGCGGCCCGGTGTGCTGACGGTCATGTGCGACATCGACAACCCCCTGTACGGCGAAACCGGCGCGGCGTACATCTTCGCTCCGCAGAAGGGGGCGAACGATGCCTGCGTGCAGCGTCTGGACGCGGGACTTCGGCACCTCGCCGCGGTGCTGCATGCACAGCTGGGTGCGGAGGTGGATACCCTCCCCGGCGGCGGTGCCGCCGGCGGCTTCGGCGCGGGCTGCGCTGCGCTGTTGTGCGGTGCCCTGCGCTCCGGTATCACGACGGTGCTGGACACCGTGGACTTCGACCGCCGCGCAGTGGGCTGCGACCTGGTGGTCACCGGCGAGGGTTCCTTTGATGCCCAAAGCCTGGGCGGCAAGGCCATCAGCGGCGTGGCAGGCCGGTGTCAGAAACTGCGTGCCCCCGCTGCCGTGCTGGCCGGGCGTGTGGCACTGACACCGGAGCAATGGGCACCGCTGGATCTGCGGGCCGTCCGCAGTATCAACCCCACCGGGGCGACCCTTGAGGACGCCCGGGTCAACGCCGCCGCCTATTACCGGACGGCACTGGAAACGCTGCTGAAGGAGTGGAAGTGATATGGCACAGGTCATTGAGATACACGACTTTTCCGACCCGGCGCTGGACGTCTACGCCCGGGCCACGGAAAACCAGCTGGTCAACCGGGCCGACCCGGCCAACGCCCTGTTCATCGCCGAGAGCCCGCTGGTCATCGGTCGGGCGCTGGACGCCGGGTGCGTGCCGGTGTCGTTCCTGATGGAGCCGCAGCACATTACCGGCAAGGGCGCCGAGATACTGGGTCGCTGTGACCCGGACCTCCCCGTCTATACCGCCTCCCTGGAGGTGCTGACGCAGCTCACCGGCTTCCACCTGACCCGCGGGATGCTGTGCGCCATGCGTCGTCCGCCCCTGCCCTCTGTGGCGGAGGTCTGCGCCGGCGCGCGGCGCATCGCCGTACTGGAAAACGTGATGAACCCCACCAACGTGGGTGCCATTTTCCGCTGCGCGGCCGCCCTGGGCATGGACGCCGTCCTGCTGACCACAGAGGGCAGCGACCCCCTGTACCGCCGGGCTTCCCGGGTAAGCATGGGTAATGTATTCCTGGTGCCATGGACCTATCTGCCGGAGGGCGACTGGACGGCAGCACTGCACGATCTGGGCTTCACCACCGCGGCCATGGCCCTGCGGGAGGACTCCCTGCGGCTGGATGACCCACGCCTGTTGTCAGCGGAGAGGCTGGCGGTGGTGCTGGGCACCGAGGGCGACGGGCTGGCCGACGGCACCATCGCCCAATGCGACCACACGGTGATGATCCCCATGACCCATGGGGTGGACAGCCTGAATGTAGCTGCCGCGGCTGCCGTAGCCTTCTACCAGTTGGGCCTGCAATGCCAATAAGCGAATAAATATCCCCCCGGCTCCGCCGGGGGGATACACTGTATTTACAGGAACTTGTCCAGCTCCCGTTCCACATTCTCCATTTTCTTCACTTGGGGATGTTCCACACGATAGCCGGACTTAATGACCATATCCAGCGTCCGCAGGGCGGTCAGATCGGCCAGCGGGTCCGCCGCGCAGACGATCATATCCGCGCACTTGCCCGGCTGGATGGAGCCGGTCTCGCCGGCAATACCCGCCAGCGCCGCATTGCCCAGCGTGGCGCTGTGCAGCGCAAACGCCGGCGTCACGCCGCAGTACTTCACAAAGTAGCATAGCTCCCGCCACATATCGTAGTGGGTGATATAGGGGCAGCCGGTGTCGGTGCCCAGACCCACGGGGACACCATCCGCCAGACAGGTCTTCGCCATGGCGATAATACCCTCAAATACCACCTTGCCGTTCTCCTGCTGCTCATAGGTGGCGTTAGAGATACTGCGGTCGAACAGCGCATAGGGCACGGCAGGCGAGATGGTGGACACCTGGAAAGCGCCGCGTTCCTTACACAGCTGCATGATGTGCTCATCCGGCTTCGCGCCGTGCTCGATGGAGTCCACGCCGTTTTCCAGCGCCACCCGGACGCCCTCCGGGCTCTCCACATGAGCGGCCACCTGCATTCCCAGCGCATGGGCCTTATCGCAGGCCGCCTTGACCAGTGCCGGCTGCATCCGCAGCACGCCCGGCTCCCCCACCACTTCGGCGTCCATAACGCCGCCGGTGATCATCAGCTTGATCAGGTCGGGCTTTTCTGCCGCGATCTTCTCCACGAAGGCCGCGGCCTCCTCCGGCGTGCGGGCCTCATAGGCCAGCGACCCGGCCATGTGCCCGCCGGGTACCGACACCGCCATATTGGACGCCACCACCCGGGGAGACAGGATCTCGCCCCGCCTGGCCGCATCGCGAATGATCGTGTCGAAGTCCGCCACGCCGCCCACGGTACGGATGGTGGTCACGCCGGACAGCAGCTCCGTCCTGGCGTAACCCTCGCACATCTTCACGCCGATGCGGCGCATCAGGCCGTTGGAGGTGATGAGCTTCACCAGCTTCTTAGGGTCGGAGGGCTTTTTCCGGGGCTTGCCGGAGGCGGGCAGATGCACATGCAGATTGATCAGCCCCGGCAGCAGGTATTTGCCGCCCAGGTCCACGCGCGCATAGCCCTCCGGCACATCGGCCGCGTCGCAGACGGCAGCAATGCGGTCCCCGTCCACACAGACGGCCAGCCCCGTTCGGGGCGTCATGTCCCGCGTACCGTCCAGCACCACGCCGTTCACCAGCGCATATTTCTCATGGTTTATGTACATATGCATCCCTCCTGCTGGGAAATTTTTTCGCATGATACCACAACGCGGTGGAAATTGCAACAGACAATTTCCACCGCCAGCCAAAGCAGATCCACGCACGTTTGACGTTCTCAGAATACGACCACCAGCAGCATTTTGAATTGCTCCTGTCCATACACCGCGTGCGGATGCCGCGCCGGCATGAGGATGGACTCGCCGGTGTGCAGCACATGGGGTACGCCGTCCACGGTCACGCGGCCCACGCCGTCCAGGCACGTCACCAGCGCGTCGCCGCCGGACTCGTGGGTGCTGATCTCCTCGTCCTTGTCGAAGGCAAACAGCGTCACACTGACGGCGTCGTTCTGGGCCAGCGTCTTGCTGACCACCTGCCCCGGCTGATAGGCCACCTGATCCCGCAGGGTCAGCACGGTGGCCACATCGAGGTTCTTCATCATAGCGATACACTCCTTTTTATTGGATAAACGGGGGCGGCTTTGCCGCCCCCGTTATCGAAAACTTACTTGCCCAGGGCGGCCTTCAGGGCCTCCACACGGTCGGTCTTTTCCCAGGAAACACCCAGGTCCTCACGGCCCATGTGGCCATAGGCCGCCAGCTGGCGGTAAATGGGCTTCCGCAGGTCCAGATCGCGGATGATGGCGGTGGGGCGCAGGTCAAAGACCTTCTCCACAGCGGCCTCCAGCTCGCTGTCGGCCACCACGCCGGTGCCGAACGTCTCCACCAGCACGCTGACGGGACGCGCCACGCCGATGGCGTAGGCCAGCTGCACCTGGCACTTGTCGGCAAGACCGGCAGCCACCACATTCTTGGCCACCCAGCGGGCGGCGTAGGCCGCGCTGCGGTCCACCTTGGTGGGGTCCTTGCCGGAGAAAGCGCCGCCGCCGTGGGGCGCGCTGCCGCCGTAGGTATCCACGATGATCTTGCGGCCGGTCAGGCCGGTATCGGCGGCGGGGCCGCCGCTGACAAAGCGGCCGGTGGGGTTCACATAGATCTTCGTCTCGCTGTCCAGCAGCCCGGCGGGCACAGTGGGCTTGATGACCAGCTCGATCATATCCTTGCGGATCTGCTCCAGCGTCACGTCAGGGCTGTGCTGGGTGGACAGCACCACGGTATCCACGCGGACGGGCTTGCCGTTCTCGCCATACTCCACGGTGATCTGGGTCTTGCCATCGGGACGCAGATAGTCCACCAGACCCTGCTTGCGCACGTCGGTCAAGCGCTTGGCCATCTTGTGGGCGATGGAGATCGCCAGAGGCATCAGCTCCGGCGTCTCGTTGCAGGCATAGCCGAACATCATGCCCTGGTCGCCGGCGCCGTTGTCCAGCTCGCTCTTGCCGGAGGCCTTGGCCTCGTAGCTCTTGTCCACGCCCAAAGCGATATCGCCGGACTGCTCATCGATGTTGGTGATGACGGCGCAGGTGTTGCCGTCAAAGCCGCACTCGGAGGAGTTATAGCCGATGTCCAGCACCACCTGGCGGGCGATCTTGGGGATATCCACATAGCAGTTGGTGGTGATCTCACCCATGATGTGGATCAGGCCGGTGGAGGCGCAGGTCTCGCAGGCCACGCGGCCATTGGGGTCCTTCTCGAAGATCGCGTCCAGCACCGCGTCGCTGATCTGGTCGCAGACCTTGTCGGGATGCCCTTCGGTAACGGACTCAGAGGTAAACAGATGTCTTGCCATGATTTTTTCTCCTTTCATCTCGCGGATGGTCATTGAAAAAAGCGCTCTGCCGAACCGACAGAGCGCTGTGCTTCTTTGCTCATCCTCATCTTTCGATTCGTTCGCCGGATTTGGCACCTTGAAAAAACAGGTTGCCGTGGCTTCATCGGGCCGGTCCCTCCGCCACTCTTGATAAGGTATTTACTTGTACAGTATATTGTAACAGTTTTTTTAGCATTGTCAATAGCATTTCCATGATTTTTGCAAATAATTCAACTGTACGGAAACTTTGCCATTGTTCAAAAAAATGACATGACTTTTCCTTCGTTATGCGTTATACTGAACACAATTTGTACACAGGAGGACACTCCCCTTGAAAAAACTCTATGACGGGGTGCAGCGCTTCTGCGCCGCCCATCCCCGGTTCGGCATTCCCAACCTCATGCGCGTTATCGTCATCGGCAATGTGGCGGTCTATGTGCTCATGCTGCTGACCCAGGCCAACGACGCCAACGCCCTGAGCTTTCTGACCTTCAATCTCAATGCCCTGCTCCACGGTGAGGTGTGGCGGCTGGTGACCTTTGTGTTCGTGCCCGCCTACTCCAGTCCCTTTGCCCTGCTGATCAGTCTCTACTTCTATTACTGGATCGGCTCCACGCTGGAGCGCCAGTGGGGCACGGCCAAGTTCAACCTGTACTACATCAGCGGCGCGCTGCTGACGGTGCTGGGCGTGGTGCTGGCCAGTCTCATCACCGGCAACCCCTACCTGACCGCAGCGGGCACCGGCTATGTGAACCTGTCCATGTTCTTCGCCTTTGCCTTCCTGTTCCCGGACACCACGGTGCTGCTGTTCTTCATCCTCCCCGTGAAGATGAAGTGGCTGGCGTACCTGGACGGCGCACTGTTCGCCTTCGACATCATCAAGGCCATCGGCGCCCACAACTGGGCCGGTGTAGTGCTGCCCATCGTGGCCCTGCTGAACTTCGCCGTGTTCATCTGGCCGGAGGTCCACTACCTGAAGGAGCGCGCCAAATACCAGAACTCCCGCAAGACCGTCCAGTTCCGTCAGGCCCAACAGCAGCAGGCCAAGCAGGCCCAGCAGCAGGGCTATCGCCACAAGTGCGCCGTCTGCGGCCGCACGGATACCGACTACCCTGATCTGCAATTCCGTTACTGCAGCAAGTGCGTCGGGTACCACTGCTTCTGTCAGGACCACATCTTCAACCACGTGCATTTCACGGAGGAATAACAAAAATACAGAAGGGCCGCCCGCCGGGCGGCTCTTTTTTTGCACATATCTTAATAAAATCTTACCGTCCTGTAAGTTGACAGTGAAAACGTTTTCGCGTACAATAAGCCTGTAGCAAAAGGGCAAAACTGCCCGAAAATTCGAAGTGCAACCACCGGTTGACACATTTCCAGCCCCGGTGTATAGACCGCAACCGGCAAAACCCGTATGATAGCGCCATCAAAACCAAACGGCGGCACCCGCCGTCATACGGAAGGAGCGCATACCTATGATTTTAGCTGACAAGATCGTGTCCCTGCGGAAGAAGGCAGGATGGAGCCAGGAGGAGCTGGCGGAGCAGCTGGGCGTCACCCGGCAGTCCGTGTCCAAGTGGGAGGGCGCCCAGTCCGTTCCCGATATGGATAAGGTGGTGCAGATGAGCCGTCTGTTCGGCGTGACCACCGACTACCTGCTGAAGGACGAACTGGAGGAGGAAACGCCCTGTGCCGCGGCCCAGGAGGATGACACGCCCCTGCGCCGCGTGAGCCTGACCCAGGCCTCCGCCTATCTGGCCCTGCGTAAGGCCGCCGCGCCGAAGATCGCCATAGCCACCGCCCTGTGCATCATCTCCCCGGTCACGCTGATCCTGCTGGCCGGCATGAGCGAGGTGCAGCGTTTCCACATCACCGAAAATGCCGCCGCGGGCATCGGGCTGTGCGTGCTGCTGGGTCTGGTGGCGCTGGCCGTGAGCATCTTTCTGCGGACAGGTGCAGAAGCCAAGGAGTTCCGCTTCCTGGAGGAAGAACCCTTCGAGACGGAGTACGGCGTGGAGGGCATGGTCCGCCAGCGGCAGCGGGAATACAAGGACACCCACACCCGGCTCGTCACCGTGGGCGTGGTGCTGTGTGTGCTGGCCGCCGTACCGCTGTTCGCCGCCATGTGCATAAACGGCAGCGACCTGCTCTATATCGCCGCTGTCTGCGCGCTGCTGGTGCTGGTGGCCATCGGCTGTCTGGCCCTGGTCACAGCCGGCGTGTATCAGGGCGCCATGGAGCATCTGCTGGAGGAGGGCGACTACACCCGTCCCCAGAAAAAGCACCACAAGCTGATGGGTACCGTCACCATGATCTACTGGCTCACCGCCACGGCGGTGTTCCTGCTGTACACCTACGGTCCCCACGGCAACGGCCAGCCCCGGTACAGCTGGATCATCTGGGCGGTGGCCGGCGTGCTGTACGCCGCCGTTATGGGCATCGTCCGCATCATCAGCCGCAGCCGCGGCTGATGATGCCCCACAATAGAAGCTTAGGAGAGAAATAGGAGGAACTGACCCCATGCTGGACATTCAACATCTGACCAAGACCTACGGCGAGAAGAAGGCCGTGGACGATCTGTCGCTGCACATCGCCCCCGGCGAGATCTACGGCTTCATCGGCCATAACGGCGCCGGCAAGACCACCACGCTGAAATCCGTGGTGGGTATCCTGCAATTTGACCAGGGCGAGATCACCATCGACGGCCGATCCATCAAGGCCGATCCCCTGGGCTGCAAGCGGGAGATGGCCTACATCCCCGATAACCCGGATCTGTACGACTACATGACCGGCATCAAATATCTGAACTTCATCGCCGACGTATTCGGTGTGGACGCCCAGACCCGGCAGGAGCGTATCCGCACCTACGCGGATGCCTTCGAGCTGACGGGCGACCTGGCCCAGCCCATTGCCGCCTATTCCCACGGCATGAAGCAGAAGCTGTCCATCATTGCCGCGTGGCTCCACGACCCGAAGGTCATCATCATGGACGAGCCCTTCGTAGGCCTGGACCCCAAGGCTGCCCACCTGCTCAAGGGCATGATGCGTGAGGTCTGCGACAACGGCGGCGCCATCTTCTTCTCCACCCATGTGCTGGAGGTAGCGGAGAAGCTCTGCGACAAGGTGGCTATCATCAAGGGCGGCCGGCTCATCCGTTCCGGCACCATGGAGGAGGTCAAGGGCGACGACTCCCTGGAGGAGGTCTTCCTGGAGCTGGAGGCGGAGTGATGGTCAAATTATTGCTGAAAAAACAGCTGTCCGAGATCTTCCGCAGCTACTTCTACGACGCGAAAAAGAACAAACCCCGGTCCAAGGCAAGCACCGTCAGTTTGATCGTGCTGTATGTGCTGCTGATGGTGGGCGTTATCGGCGGTATGTTCACGCTGTTCTCCATAGGTCTGTGCGCTCCCCTGCACGAGGCCGGTCTGGATTGGCTGTACTTCACCCTCTTTGCCCTGGTCGGTGTGCTGATGGGCGTGTTTGGCAGCGTGTTCAACACGTTCTCCGGCCTGTACCAGGCCAAGGACAACGACCTGCTGCTGTCGCTGCCTATCCCCGTGCGTGCCATTCTGGCCTCCCGGCTGCTGGGTGTATACCTGATGGGTCTGATGTTCTCCGGCGTGATCCTGCTGCCCTGCGTCATCGTCTACTGGGTCGTCGGTGTGCTGACCGCCGCCACTGTGCTTGGCGGCATCGCGCTGATCCTGGCCGTCTCCCTGCTGGTGCTGGTGCTCTCCTGTCTGCTGGGCTGGGTGGTGGCCAAGATCCACAGCAAGCTCAAGCGCAAGAACCTCCTCACCACCCTGATCGCGCTGGCGTTCTTTGCCCTGTACTACATGGTGTGCTTCCGCGCCAACGAACTGATCGAGCAGCTCATGCTGCACCTGAATGAGGTGGGTGCAGCCATCCGCGGCAGCGCCTATCCCCTATATCTCATGGGCCGTATGGGCGCCGGCGACTATCTGGCTGTCGTGCTGGTGCTGGCCGTAATGGCGGCGCTGTGCGCGCTCACATACCTGCTGCTCAGCCGCACATTCCTGTCCATTGCCACCGCCAACAACGGCGGCCCCAAGGCCGTTTATAAGGAGACGACCGTCAGGGCCGCCGGTGTGCCCGCCGCCTTGCTGCGTAAGGAGCTGGGCCGCTTCACCGCCAGTCCCAACTATATGCTCAACTGCGGTATGGGCACGGTCATGCTGCCCATTCTGGGCGTGCTGCTGCTGGTAAAGAGCAGCGACCTGCTGCCTGTTATATACGAAATGGCCGGTGGCGAGGCCTCCGGTCTTCTGGCGGCGATGCTGTGCGCCGCCCTGTGCCTGGTAGGCTCCATGAACGACATGGCCTCCTCCTCCATCTCCCTGGAGGGGAAGAACCTGTGGCTGGCACAGTCCCTGCCGGTAACACCGTGGCAGGGACTGCGTGCAAAGCTGCTGGTACAGGTGCTGGTGACGGGTATCCCCATGGCAGTCACCTCTGTACTGATACTATTGGCCGTCCGCCCCGCCCTGCCGCTGGCCCTCCTGCTGATAGCGCTACCTCAGGCCTTTGTGTGGCTGTCGGCAGCCTTTGGCCTGACCATGGACCTGAAGCGCCCCAACCTGGTCTGGACCAATGAGATCACCGTCATCAAGCAGCGTCTGACGGTGCTGCTTGCCATGCTGGGCGGCTGGGTGTACGCCGCCCTTGTCGGCGTGCTGTACTACCCGTTCGGTATCGACATGGGTGCAGCGTGGTATCTGCTGGCCTGGACAGTGCTGACCGTCGTGCTGACGCTGGTGCTGCTGCGCTGGCTCCACCGCACCGGCAGCCGCCTGTTCGCCGCCCTGTAATTGTGTCAGAAACGTAAATTCTGCCCCGTTCCGGCCTCCGGAACGGGGTTTTCCCGCAGTTTTTGTGGATTTGCTTATAGACACTTCGGGCAAAATGTGGTAGGGTAATTCATCAAAGAAAAAAGCTATGCAGAACAAGGAGGCCTTACCATGAACGAGGTCAAATCCCCCAAGAAACCTCTGATCTACTACTACATGATCGTGGTACTGCTGGTGCTGCTGTTCAACCTGCTGGCCATGCCCTGGCTGGCGGAGCACCAGATCAAGGAGGTGGACTACAACACCTTCGTCTCCATGACCGAGAAGAATGAGATCGGCCAGGTGGAGATCCAGCAGCAGAGCAACCGCATCCTCTTTACCTCCACCGACGGCAAAACCATCTACAAGACCGCCATCGTCCCCGACGACGACCTGGTCCAGCGCCTGCTGGACGCCGGAATCTCCACCACCGGCGAGGAGATCGAGCAGACTTCCCTGCTGACGGATATCCTGGGCTGGGTCCTGCCGCTGGTGATCTTTATCGCCATCGGTCAGATCATCTCCCGCAGCCTGATGAAGAAAATGGGCGGCAGCGACTCCCTGATGTTCAATATGGGCAAGTCCGACGCCAAGGTCTACGTCAAGTCCGCCGAGGGCATCAAGTTTGCCGATGTGGCCGGTGAGGACGAGGCCAAGGAGAACCTGACGGAGATCGTCAATTACCTACACGACCCCAGCAAATATCAGGAGATCGGTGCGTCCATGCCTAAGGGCGTGCTGCTGGTGGGCCCTCCGGGCACCGGCAAGACCATGCTGGCCAAGGCTGTGGCCGGCGAGGCCAACGTGCCCTTCTTCTCCATGTCCGGCTCGGAGTTCGTGGAGATGTTCGTGGGCATGGGCGCGTCCAAGGTGCGCGACCTGTTCAAGCAGGCCAAGGAGAAAGCCCCCTGCATCGTGTTCATCGACGAGATCGACGCCATCGGCCAGAAGCG
>CEAF01046626.1_pt1 | contig 14630 bp, 9 predicted proteins | sample 557431 | NCBI WGS metagenome assembly CEAF01 (sample SAMEA3182068, study PRJEB8094) | gut metagenome | biome: human; feature: gut; material: Stool; isolation source: human stools | place: Canada | collected 2013-11-18 | reverse complement strand
TTTGCCGGTGATCCTAATCAATATTTCTATCCAGGAGCACGCCGGGAACATCCGGCTTGGGATTCTTTATGCTTTGATTATGGCAAGAATGAAGTGATACATTTTTTGTTATCCAACTGTAAGTATTGGCTGGAAGAATATCAGTTTGACGGTTTCCGTTTCGACGGCGTAACTTCCATGTTGTATTATAGCCATGGGCTGGGTGAAGCTTTTATGAATTACGGTGACTATTTCAATGGTCATGAGGATGATAATGCTATTTGTTATCTGACGTTGGCTAACGATCTGATTCATCAGGTGAATCCCAAAGCAATTACCATTGCGGAAGAGGTATCCGGGATGCCGGGATTGGCTGCAAAGGTAGAAGATGGCGGTTATGGCTTTGATTATCGTATGGCCATGAACATTCCAGACTATTGGATTAAGACGATAAAGGAGAAAATTGACGAAGATTGGAAACCATCCAGTATGTTCTGGGAAGTAACAAATCGTCGTCGGGATGAGAAAACGATCTCTTATGCCGAGAGTCACGATCAGGCATTGGTCGGAGATAAGACGATCATTTTCCGTTTGATTGATGCCGACATGTATTGGCATATGCAGAAAGGAGATGAGAATTATACGGTAAATCGCGGTATTGCTCTTCATAAAATGATTCGTATGCTTACTGCTACCACTATCAATGGCGGTTATCTGAACTTTATGGGAAATGAATTCGGGCATCCCGAATGGATTGACTTCCCGCGTGAAGGTAATGGCTGGTCATGTAAATATGCCCGTCGTCAGTGGGATTTGGTAGATAATAAGAATCTGACTTATCATTATATGGCTGACTTCGACGAAAGTATGTTGAAAGTTATCAAAACTGTAAAAGATTTCCAAGCTACCCCGATACAGGAAATTTGGCACAACGATGGTGACCAGATATTAGCATATCAGCGTAAAGACCTTATTTTTGTGTTCAATTTCAATCCTAAACAATCATTTACGGATTACGGTTTTTTGGTTGCACCGGGGGCATATGAGGTTATTTTGAATACAGATGACGTTTTATATGGCGGTAACGGACTTACAGACGATACAATCACTCATTTTACTATATCGGATCCTTTGTATGAGAAAGAGAAGAAAGAGTGGTTGAAACTTTATATTCCGGCACGTACAGCAATGGTGTTGCGGAAGAAGAAATAAAAAAAACATAGTTGGTAACAATTAGGAAGTATGGCAGTAGGAGATTTTTCTATTGCCATATTTTTTATCTTAATGTAAGTGCTATAGTATAAAAAAACCGCCTTCCATTAAAGAAAGCGGTTTCCGTATTTCGATTAATGCTATTTTTAATTCAAGCTCTCCTGAACTTGCGTCAACATTTTTTTGATTTCTGCTCTTTCCGGAGACAAGGTTGCGGCTTCTTGAAGATAATCGGCTGCCTTTTTAAAATCAGCATCGGCAGCAGCTTTTTCTGTTGCGTATTTATCTGCATCCGAGTTGGCTAAAGGAGCAGCTTTTTTTAATACAGTAGCACCATTATTATAAAATAATACACCTAAACTGTAAAGAGCATCCGTCTTCCATTTTTTTCCGCTTAATGTAGTCACCTTCTTATAACTTTCTTCGGCTTTTGCGATATCATTCGCTTTCTGGAATTTTTGTCCTTCTTTCAGATAATGGATTGCATATAATTTTTCCATAGTCTTATTACCCGGAGCTATTTTTAATCCAGCTTCCAGTGTTTCTACCATTTCTGCATTTTTTTTTAAATCCTTCAAGGCACCGGCTTTGCGTGCATACGCATTGGCTACATTATAGTTTTTCTGAATGGCAACATCAAAGTACTTCACAGCATCGGCATATTTCTTTATTTGATCTGCACATACACCACAGTTGTATGCCATTACGGAGTCCGAATTGTTCGTCTGTTTCAGATACGCATCATACTTAGTGAAAGCAACTTGATAATTCTTTGCATTTAAAGCATCATTTCCTTCTTTTTTCAATTGGTTAGGATCGGTTTGAGCAAAAATACTGCCAGTGGCACAGCACATGGCAACTAATAAAATAAATTTTCTCATGGTTTTTATGTGTCTTTTTAATTGTTTATCGTTCAAATGTAACAAGAAATGAAATAAACAGCAAAGCTATTTAATTTTTTATAGGCTCTTTCACACTACGAAACATACAATTTACCGTATATTCAATATGACATTGTTTATTTTATCTTCCAATGAGATAACCTTTTCCATAAATTGAAAACTTTCTCATGGAATTTCAAATGAAATTTCATCCAGCTTTTTATACAGATAGATACATGGGTAATAAAGAGGTTGGATTTTACCTGAATGGAGGTATTGGTAAATGGTAAACAGGTGATGTAGGGTTTTGCCGTTTCTAAAATACTTTTTGAATATCTGAAAATCTCTTTTATAATTGGGGCAGATTAAGAAACAGATATCGGTCTTTTTCACTGTTTTCGTAATGCTTTTTGAAATGAATACAAAATTGCATTAGGTGCTTTATGATAAATTGAATTATATTCTGATGTAATTTGTATGAAGTAGAAAGTCTTTTTGCCTTATATGTATTATAATGTGATATTCTGTCATGGAATTATTTCGGGATGAATACTGGAATGTCGAGCGTAATGGGTAAGAAAATGATACGGATAAAAGAATGGTTGTGTTATTACGTTATTTGACGGTTAATTTTAGATTTTCTGTTTGAGTATTTTCGATTATTGAAAATATCCCCTACTGATTTGTTTGAATATTGTAAAGTGCGATTTGATATGCTGTTTCTTTTGTGTATAAAGTAATGTTTCTTTTGTGTAGCCCCGTTATTAGTTGCTTCATTATTTTTTTATTATCCATTTCAGAAATTGATATGTTTTATCTTATCTTTTAATACTCCGATCTTTGTAATGTCGAATTAGTGTAATTTTAGATGTCATGTCAAAGGGAAAAAACGAGTATAAATAGTGCATATAACTTTTTGTTAGAGATTGCATTTTTATGTTCGATGATTGGACAAGTTTGAATACACTACACTAACATTTACTTAGATGTATATCTCGGCAAAGGTAGTGAAAATTTGTAATATTTATCTAATTAAGAAATTTAGTTTATTTCAATGATAATAGAAGATGCTTATAGCAATAGAGTTACAGTTATGTTTGATGGGAAAGGATCTGATCACGGACATAACTTCATAAATATAAAAGCGGTATAGATGAAAAAAGTATTGATGCTTATACTTATTATAGTCGGATGTTTTGTTTCCGAAACGAAAGCCCAGAAGGTGGCACTTAAAAGTAATCTTCTGTATGATGCTACTGCTACCATGAATCTTGGTTTGGAGTTTGGATTGGCACGTAAATGGACATTGGACATTCCGGTGAATTATCATCCATGGAAACCGGCGGATGGTAAACGTTTACGCCACTGGGGAGTACAACCGGAAGTTCGCTATTGGTTTTGTGAGCGTTTTAACCGTACCTTCATGGGATTGCACGGACATTATGCCGAATTCAATGTAGGAGGATGGCCGGACTGGTCGTTTATCAGTAAAAATATGCAGAATAACCGTTATCAGGGACATCTATATGGTGGTGGTGTTTCTATTGGACATTCGTGGATATTGAAGAAACGCTGGAGCCTTGAAGCATCTGTCGGAGTGGGTTATGCACGTATTGTTTATGATAAATATCCATGTACGCAATGTGGGACAAAGGAGAAAGAAGATAATAAGAACTATTTTGGCCCTACAAAAGCAAGTGTATCACTTATTTACGTAATTAAATAAAATAGAATGATGAAAAGAAATATACAATTCATCGTATTGGTACTGGCTGCTTTATGCCTGAATACAGAGGATGCATTTGCTCAAAATCGCTATTATAGTGGAGATATTGGGATTGAACCTGTACGGTTGGAGCAAAGTGGAGACTTTCTTTATATAGATATGAATTTTATTCTGAAAGATGTGAAAGTAAGGACGGCACATGGGGTAGATTTTATTCCTCAATTGGTTGCCCCGGCGAATACATATAATCTTCCAAAAGTATCGGTTAAAGGAAAAGATGAATATCTGGCTTATGAACGCCGGCTTTCATTGATGAGCGCGAAAGAGAAAAGAAAGCATGTAGCACCTTATCTGGTTAAGAAGAGTAATAAGCGGACAAATGATACGATACGTTACCGGTATGTATTACCGTACGAATCCTGGATGGCCGATGCGAAACTTAATGTGCAGCGTGATGAATGTGGCTGTGGGGAAAGTACATTGATGAGCGTGCAGCCTGTGATTGACCAAGTGACACTCGAACGTATTTTATCTCCTTACATTGTGAATCCTCATTTTGCTTATGTTGAGCCGAAGGTAGAGGTAGTGAAGAGCCGTGAGATACAGGCTGAATGCTTTTTGGATTTTGAGGTGAATAAAATCAATATTCGTCCGGAATATATGAACAATCCCCGGGAATTAGCAAAAATCCGTGTAATGATCGATGATTTGAAATTGGATCCCAGCATAAAAGTAAATAGACTGGATATCATCGGGTATGCCTCTCCGGAAGGAACTTTGGCTACAAATAAACGTCTTTCTGAAGGACGTGCTATGGCTCTTCGCGATTATCTGGCATCTCGTTATGATTTTCCGCGTAACCAATATCATATCATATTTGGTGGTGAAAACTGGGATGGCCTGATAGACGCTCTTGAGACACTCGATATGGACTATAAGAATGAAGTGCTTGACATTATTCAGGATATTCCCATTGAGAAAGGACGGGAAACAAAACTGATGCGGCTTCGTGGAGGAGTGCCATACAGATATTTGCTGAAAAATGTTTTCCCGAGTCTTCGTGTTGCTATTTGTAAAGTGAACTATGATATTAAGAATTTTAATGTGGACGAAGCGAAGGAGGTGATAAAAAGACGTCCGCAAAATTTGAGTTTGAATGAGATGTTTTTGGTGGCTAATACTTATCCGAAAGGTTCGCAAGAATTTATCGATGTGTTTGAAACGGCTGTCCGGATGTATCCCGACAGTGAGATAGCCAATATGAATGCCGCTACTGCTGCACTTTCGCGCAATGATCTGATTTCTGCAGAACGATATTTGAAAAAGGTAAAATCGAAAGAGTATTTATCGGAATATTATAATGCGATGGGAATATTGACCTTGTTGAAGGGAGATTATGAATTGGCAGAAGAATACCTGAATAAAGCCCGGGAGTTGGGGCTGGATGTAGCTACGGATAATCTGGAAGAGTTAGCGAAGAAAAAAGCGAATATGAACGAAATAGAGAAAGCGAATAGAATGAGAATTAAATAAAATGACAACGTATAGAAGAACTTTTTCAGATAAAAGATTCTATGAAAGTGAATGACTAATCTATATTAATTACTAATAATTATTTTGTGTTATGTTGAAAATTAAATCAATTTTTGTGTCATTGTTAGCTGTGGCGGCATTGGCGAGTTGCTCGAACGAGAATGACGACATCACTGATGGCGGCGAAAAAAGAGACTACGATGTGGCTTACATGTCGGTTAGCGTAGCCGTTCCTCAGGGAACGAGAACGCGTGCTGCCGGTTCATCTGGTGAAACGGACGCACTGGACTCTGAAACTAAGATCAAGGAACTTTATTTGGTTCTGTTTGATGCTAATAAAAAGGTGGTAAAGGCTGATGGTGCAACTGCGTATTATACTATATTGGACGAATCGCAGCTTTCACAAGTTGATAATACTCCTGTTAGTCCTTTAGAACCAATTAAGGTATCTACGGAGTCTGCATACTTACTTACTATTGCTAATCCGGGCGCTAAGTTGAAAGCTCTTTTAAATGGTATAGTAGCAGGTAATGGATATGCGGATATTAACAAAGAATTTTCTGTAGCAGAAGATCTTGCTGAAGATGATAATTCTTACCTCATTGCGGAGGTTGCAGACCTTGCTGATAAAGGACATGGCTGCACAATGATTAATGCCGGTGCATTTGATGATCTTATTTCTGATGAATGGAATGCCGATTGTTTAGTTGATGTTGCAGCTTCTGTAGTTAAAGCGAGTGATTATAAAACTGATACCGAGGCAAAAGAAGCAGCAAAAGGAAAGAAGGCAACGATTCAGATAGAACGTCTTGCATCCAAACTGGCAGTTACACTTAAAGGTGATGGTACTGGTATAGAAATAGTACCTTCTACTGCCAAATTTGAATTCAAAGAATGGACAATTGATTATGTGAACTCCAGATTCTTTCCATTTGCTAAGAAAACAAAGCTGACAGCTACTCATACTGGCACTGCGTATAAGTCTAATTTCTATACTGAAGATCCAAACTTTAATGCTGATGGTACTGGTAAACATCTTGTTGGTATTATTAGTAACAGAATTGTGGACTATAACCCTAAAGCGAAATGGTATAAACACAACCTATTAGCTGTAACAGATGAGAAGAACAAGAATGTTGCTTATTGTACGGAGAATACAATGGCGGCGGCTGACCAGGATTTTGGTGCTGCTACCCGTTTGGTTCTTAAAGCCGAATACACACCTTACGCCGACTTTGACAACGATTGGTATCAGACTTTTTTCAATGGTACTTATATCAATTACGAAAATCTTGGTGAATTGCAAACTGCTTATAATGCTGCTGCTGCCATCGCTGAAGCGGATAGAGATGTTGTAGAAAAGCTATTGGTGGAATCCTGTGACAAATTTATTAATAAGTTAAATAGTGCGTTCCCGACAGCTGGACTTGTTGCTGATTTTAAAGATCTTACTCAACTATCACTTGACGGTCTTGGTATTACCAATGGTGGTGAAGTTGCTAAAGAAACAGGTATTCGCTGGTTCCAGAAAAGCTTGAACTACTATTACTATCAAATTCGTCATGATAACACTACTAACATAGGACATATGGCATATGGAAAGTATGGCGTCGTACGTAATAACTATTACACGCTCAACTTGACAAAAGTTAATGGTGCAGGTACACCGTGGTATCCCGATGTAGAGGAGCCGGAGGAAGAAATCGATAAAAAAGGTGCATTCCTTCACTTTGAAATTGATGTGGCTCCGTGGATCTCTTGGGATACTGATTTCGAAATCTAATAAACAGTTTGTTTGACTAAAAAAGTCAGTTTTGGGAGCTGACTAAAAAGTAAGTATAAAATGCTTTTTGATCAGCTCCTTCAACTTTTTATTTATGTAAGATGTCTTGGTCGATATCGGCCACTCAAAGTAAACCAAGCCGTGTGACAGGCTTTTAAAAAAACAGCACGAAGATACACTGGCGCACCTTTTCGAGAAAGAAATGAGTGATAAAGCCGCGCCCCTAAAACTGAAATAACCGGAGACCGTTCAAAATAGAGAGTCTCTGACTATATAACCGGTAATCCGGCAATAAGGATACCCCTAAAAATAAAAGAGAGATGTTCGGAAAAACCAAAATGCAGTTCCTTGTCGTTGTTTCGATGTTCTTTATGGCCTCGTGCGACACTATATACGAAGATTTGCCCCGTTGCGAACTTTGGTTGGAATTTACTTTCGACTATAACATGGAATATGCAGACGCATTTGATCCACAGGTTAATTCTGTGGATGTATTTGTGTTTGGTGATGACGATAAACTACTTTTTACTAAAAGAGCCGAACCGACTGCATTGGTGGGTGGAAACCGTATGTCATTGGCTGATGAGCTTTCTTTTGGGAGCTACAAAATACTTACTGTGGGCAGTCTGTCCGATAGCCACCGGGTGGCGACTCATACCGGACAATCGCCGATTGTGGGAACTACCACTCTTCAAGAGATGGTTGCCTCTCTTTATCGTGAAGTAGATATGATAGATTTTCAATTTCCACATTTCTACTTTGCTCCGGTAGTGCAATTAGACTATTTCGGCACTAACGATGCCGTATGTCGTGTGAATCTGATGCGTTATACGAACCGGTTCAATATCGCTTTGATGCGTACCAATGGAACTGGTAACACGCGATACTCTTTTGAAATAGAAACACCGGACGATGCCGTTTATTCCTGGATGCAGGATGCGCCTATGGGAGAAGGCCCTGTTACGTACAGAGCCTACCATACTGATTGGACAAGATCCACTGATGTGGAGATGGTCTCACGTCTTAATACCATGCGTCTGTTTAATATGGCGGGTTATCGGTTTATTATAAAAAATGAAGAAACAGGTGTCGAAGTTTGGGACTACAATCTGATGACTTTACTGAACATCGCTCGTCCTACTCTCCGCCCTGACAATACGTCACTTCCTTTTCAGGAATACCTTGACAGGCAGAGTGATTGGAATCTGGTGTTTACTGTGACCGAAAAGCCCGAAGGAGGATTCCTCCAGATAGGCCTTGTAGTCGGTCCTTGGATATACTGGCTTCATGACATGGAAGTATAAGGAATGGTGATAATGAGATGTAAACCATTGTATAGTATTATTTGTCTGTTGTTAGTAGCTTTCTTGTTTTCGTGTAGCAAAAATGCAGTTGAGTTTGATGAGCAGTTATCCAATACCCGGGCTTTGCTTAGTATCGACTTGACGCAGAATGCAGGCGAAGAACAGGTTACTATTAAGACTGTGCGGTTTGTCATATTCGGCAATGCGTCGAGTAGCATTCCGTATTTGGATGTCAATGAGTTTCACGAAGAAGGCATTCCACTCGAGACTACGGATATTAAAGCCGTTATCGAAGTGAAAGGCAACAGTGATATCATGGCAATTGTCATCGTGAACGAACCGGCCGGACTTAAAAGCGATCTTGATAATATTGGCAGTCTGTCTGATCTGAAAAATATAGAGTTTACTATTGCCCAACTGCTGAACAATAGTAAAGAAGAAATTACTTTAATGCCTATGACGGGAATAAAACAAGGTATATACGTAAAGCCCGGTGAGGCGGTAAATCCGGTAAGCATGACCGTGGAACGTGCCGTATCACGAGTGGATGTCTATCTTCAAGTCACGGATGGCGGAGCGCAGACAGGATATATAAATGGTAGCACTACAGTCACTATGCACAACCTTTCTCATGAGAGTGTTTTAGTGAATGGATTCGGAAATATGAAAGCAAATGCACTTCTGTTGGATAAGACATGGACGGCAGGTTCGAGCGATACATGGATATACTCATCTGCTGTTGGTGCGAAAAACCGGAGATTGCTTTGTTCATTCTATACCTCCGAGCGTGCTTTCGCCGGTTCTAATAAGCCTACTATCAGCATGACGAATATCCGGAAAGGTGCACAGCCCACGGATGTCATCGGAGTGATCCGGCAGGAGTTGGGACAGATTACACCTACCGGTGGCGGGCAGTCACAAGATTTTGAGGGATTTCAACGGAACAATGTATACCAGATAACGGCTAAGGTAGGTAAACTGGGCATACAAATAGTGAGGGTATCGGTGGAGCCATGGGGTGATCCGAAAAATATAGACGTGGAGGTAGAATTGTAACATACCGGTTGCTGATAGGTAAAGTTTTCGTTCGGAAAAAGAATAAAGATGATAAAGTTAAGAAATGATAGTATCAAAACGATGATGACGGTAATCCTCTTTCCGGTTATTTTCTTTTCGTGCATCGAAGAGGAAATGACGTGTGAAAGGGTACCGATGACAGTGCATTATGTGGGCGCTGGCGGAAGTGTCGTGACCCGAGGTACGGAAATTTCTTCGGCAGACGATCTGATAGGGACTAAATTCGGTTTGTTTGCTTCTTTGACACCGGCTTCTCTCGTTACGGAAACATACTTCAACGCGAGTGCCACAGTAAATGATAATTTGACGGCTACGATATCGCCGGGACAGTTTTGGCCAACCGTGCAGAGCTCCATGAAATTCTTTTCGTGGCATCCTTTCGATGGCGGCAACCAGCCGATTGCCAACTTCGACAATCCTGCAGAGATGGTGCTGACATACAGTGCTTCTACTGATGCTGCTGCCCACAAGGATGTGATGGCGGGCGTGACACAGACATCTCAATGGGGTGCCGGTATAAATGTACATTTCTATCATACACTGACTAAAGTCACCTTTACGTTCAAAAAGAAAGAACCGGCACCCGAAGAGTTAATGATCGAAAAGATCCAGTTTCAAGGTGTGGGGGCAGAAGGGAAACTGACTGTACCCAGTATACCGACTGCGACAACAGAGAGTGGCAAACCTGCTTTTGTATGGAACAATATCACTACGGGGACTGTAACTTCCGATCTGGTTTCTACCCCTACGGCTCAAAAAACGGTGGGTACAGTTGCTACTCAAATAGGTGATACGTTCTTTATGCTACCTGCCGGGACCTTTTCGGGGGCTACCAAAATGATAGTCACCACCAATCATGGTATTCGGGAGTTTCTGCTTAAGGATATTGCCGAAGCTGTTGGCAGCAAACATTCCTGGCAGTCGGGCGAGCACATTAACTATAATCTGACAATGTCTAATGAAGAATATACGATAACCGCTACCCCCTTGCCATGGGAATGGGATGAAAACTCGGTAAATGTGATTTTCGACGGGCAGTATTACCTTAAGCTCTCACAAGGCAAAGTACGGTTGGGAGCCAATGGAGCCACAGTAAATATAACTGCTGAAACGAATTATGATGCGGATCCGAATACCGGATATCCGGTAGGTGCATTACTCAATAAGACGGGAATGGCTGCGTGGGCTACGGTAACGATGGGTACTCCTACGGTTTCAGGGAAGGTGCGTACTTATAATATTACGGTTGCAATTCCTTCATATACAGCTGTTGCTACGGAAAAACGGGAGACACAATTTTATGTTGATGCAGGTAATCTACACCACAAGGTACTACTGGAACAGTGGGGTGGCACCGGTGTATGGCTCACTTCAAGTGAAACGTTGGATACCAATGATTTGGGAATCGGACTGACGCAACGACGTGTACTTACCTTCACTTCGGGCAATCCGGGAAATTGGACTTGGGAAGTAACCGGCGTACAAGATCCTGATAAGATTCTGCTCAATTGGGATACGATGTTCGGATCAAAAGGTGGAAATGGCGGAGTAATCTATTTCTATTACAATGCCGGTACCAAGGAAGGCACAACTGCTACGCTGACAGTGAGTAATACGAATGGCGACAACCCGGATATAACGGTGACATTGACCGTTCCGCAGTGGTAAATGATAGGTTACGCTTTAAGAAAAGGAGACGAATTATGATGAAATATATATCTTTAATACTCAATAGAAGTTTTCTTCTATACACCTTGGCAGCAGCAATTTGGCTCACCGGTTGTACGGAAGAAGAGTATACGAATTCTCCTAAAGGGACCGGCGTCAATATCCCGTTTGCTCTAACGATTCCCGATGTAGATATCCCCTCTCCTATTTCCCGTTCAATGACGGGAGCGGCCGGAGGATACAGAGAAGACGAGATAAAGAATGTAGACGTTCTGGTGTTCGAAGAGTCGGAAAACACTCCCGGACAGTATTTATTTATGGAATGGAAGCCCGTCAGCACTAATATTACACAAACATTGGATGGCGGTACCTCTGCGGCAGAATTTTCTGTTGCGCTTACTCCTACTTTTAGGCCCACTTACGTCGTGCTACTTGCTAACAGGCCACTCGGCACTGCAACATATGAAAATATCCTGAAAGGTTTTGTGAAAGGATCAACGACGAAAGCTGCTGCAATGGCGCAGATGATTCATAGCGGTGATCCCACGCAATGGCCGGCCGACGGACCGAATGACAACGGTAAATATCTGCCGATTCCCATGTATGGAGAGGTAAAGGTGTCGAAACTTGCCTATGCTGTCTCTATACCTGATATCAATATGAAACGGATGTTGGCACGTATTGACATTGCCAATTCCGTATCGAACTTCACGGTGGAAGAGGTATATCTTGTCAATTATAATAATGCCGGATATTTGTCTCCGGTATGGGATGCAAACGGAGTGGTAGATACTGCAGCAGATGATCTTAATATTCCGGCTGCCAATGATAAGAAAGTGGGCATCGATCCTGCCAATTATCATCTTGTAGCGGGCAATACGCCCTATGTCGGAAACATCTATACTTTCGAAGCTTCTGCCGCCGTAGATGATGCCGGTGGCAATGACGGAGCTGCGAGCCGTAAAGACGCTGTGTGCCTGATTGTGGGAGGACGGCGTACCGGAGAAACGTCCACGACTTATTATCGGGTGGATTTCACCCAAACAGGGAAGACGGGAGAAGATGTAGAATACCTGCCTTTGTTGCGAAATCATAAATATATCATCAGTATTACAGAAGTGTCGGGCCCCGGTTATGATGATAAACAGAAAGCACTGGAATCTTATACGGTAATGTCCAATCTTAAGATGAGACTGATCACCTATGATCGTGATAAGATAAAAGATGTGGTATACGACGGGCAGTATATGCTCGGAGTGAGTGAATCTGATGTACAACTGACTCAATACCAGATAGACAAATATGTGATAGACGTTTTTACCGATGTTCCTTCGGGATGGAAAGCTACCATCGCTTCTGATGGCGATTGGCTTAAATTTAATGGCGGCGGGAATACCAGTACCGATGTCATTGCAACGGCAGGTGGAGCGAATGACGATACCAGTTTTGCACTGCGTATACCCTATTGGTATCATGGAGTAACCGGAGATTCACGTACGGCCACCATTACATTGCAGGCAGGGAGACTGACTCATGTTATCACTTTGACACAGACAATGATAGAGCCGGGAGTCATTCGTTTTGTAGACGGCTACGGGAATGAAATAGTGGATGGATATGTTTTTCCGCTCAGGAGTGACAACCCCAATAATCCGGAAGAAGCTCTTGAACCGCAGGTTTTGTACGCCGTGTTCTCTACGCCTAAGATTGCCGTACGTCGTGGAGGTGGCACTATTTTTTATCCTAACGGAGGTTTAATCCCGGCTTTGAATACCTCGACTTCCTTGTTTTTTGTTGACAGGGTACAAGCATTCAGTATCCAGCCGGATCCGTTGAGGGCCGGTGATGGAGGAAATCTGTATTGGCGTACGGATGCATTGAACTTTGACCTGTATGATGAAGCAGACCAATATCTCGGTAACAGGCCTCTGCCCATTATCCAGCAGGAACGGACTTTTTCATTCCGTTTTCTTGCAAATACGGCAACCCGTACATTTGACGTCGATTTGGGTGCAGAGCAATATCTACAGTTATTTGTGAATCATAATTGGAAGATTGCAGGCATAGAAGAAGTGAGCGGGACCGAGTTGATACGTTCTACTGCTGATACCAATGACAATGATATATTTGTAGGTAGAAGTAATGCGGATTCTAAGATGTACCAGTCATCCGTTGTCGGTTTGGACGACGGTAAAGGAAATGCCGTGAATAGCCGTGGATACGATTTCAGATTAAAGATTGCCCCCGGAAAATGGGCGGAGGGAAAAACTGGAATGATCAAGATCGACTTTGATAACGTATTCTATGCAGGATCGGGTGTCTTAAGTAAGTATCCGTTCCGTCTTATTATGTACTTGAATATGGTGAGCAGGAAATTGTCTTATGCGGATGCTTCCTCACATCCCCATTTCTATCTTTATCCACTTCGGTTTGAGGAACGGAAGTCGTCTGAGACTAATAAAGGGCTTCAGTTGAGTGTTGCCAATGCAGCTGCTAAGTGCGCAGAGGTTGGTGACGGATGGCGGTTGCCTAATGTCAATGAGTTGATACTATCGTATATCTATCGCGATGTCTTAGGAGGAGTTGCTGCCGGTGAGGACAGCTATACGAGTCAGAATATAGAAGGGTGGTATATCAGTGAAACTCCGGCGAGTTATGATTATTATTGGTCTGCATCGACTTATTCAGATGGTTCGGGTTTCCCTTTAAATTTAGCAAGTGCTGCTTCTGCGAAAAAGAGCACCGGTGATAAGGCTAATTTTCGTTGTGTCCGAAACGGGCCTGCCAGTGGAACGAAGTATCCTTATCTGAGTGGAAAAACGATTATATCTCGTGATGCGGCAGGGGGAGTTCAGTCTTCAGTATTGTTAGGCTCAGAAAATCCGTCGCAAAGTAATAAAGTTGCCCCTAAGTTGGAAGTAGATCTTACCAGCAGTATTGGTAATTGGACGACGGCCAATAGCGTTTGTACAGCAAAAGGTTGGCGTCTGCCTACTCAACGGGAACTGTTGCTCATTCTCAGTATGGGCGGTGGAACAATCCCTCTTACACAGGGGACGGGGTTTACTAATAAGACGGCTTGGCCAAATGGATTTCAGGCAATTACCGGATTTCATTGGACGCAAACTCTCCATGGTAGTAATTATTATGCAATTAATCCCAGTAATGGTGCTAATGGGTATGAACAAAATGCTTGGGATGTAGCAACGGGCCCGGACTGGATGAATTATAGATGTGTCAGAACAGTGAACTGACCTAAAGTTGTGCAAATGTTTTACGCTGATCCTGTTTTATAGTGATCTTAAATCTCAACTGAGCCGACCTTAATGTTGTGTAATCATAAAAAATAAAACCGCAAAAGCTTTATAATTAGCTGTTTGCGGTTTCATTTCGTGATTCCGAAGCGATTCGAACGCTTGACCCACGCCTTAGAAGGGCGTTGCTCTATCCAGCTGAGCTACGGAACC
>CEAF01018612.1_pt1 | contig 14700 bp, 10 predicted proteins | sample 557431 | NCBI WGS metagenome assembly CEAF01 (sample SAMEA3182068, study PRJEB8094) | gut metagenome | biome: human; feature: gut; material: Stool; isolation source: human stools | place: Canada | collected 2013-11-18 | reverse complement strand
CAGGTGTAAAGGTGGTAACATCACAGCCGAGCATTACTAATTGCCCGTTCACTTTCTTTCGGACTTGTACGGGGCGCGATATATACGTTTAGCTTGCTAGACACTGAAGTTTTACTTTTCATCATGTCATAACCTTATTGAATTTCTTCAGGTGGTTATAGCACGAGGGTTCCACCTCTTCCCATTCCGAACAGAGAAGTTAAGCCTCGTCACGCCGATGGTACTGCGTAACAGTGGGAGAGTAGGTAGCCGCCGTTTTTTAAGAAGTCCCTTGATTCAGCAACGAGTCAAGGGGCTTCTGTTTTTTTATCACTTCTGAATTAGGGCCTTCTCTAAGGCCGGATAAAAGATAACCTCTTCTCTTCTTCTGCAAATAAAATAGCTGTATTTACTAATGCTAGATGTGAATATGCCTGCGGGAAGTTGCCCAACTGTTCTTTGGTTTCGAAATCAATATCTTCACTAAACAATCCGAGGTGATTGGAATATTTCAGAACTTCGTCAAACAGGCAGCGTGCTTCTTCTTTATGGCCGGTTACAAACAATGCCCGTATAAGCCAGAATGTACAAATCGTAAAAGCAGAAGTAGGCAACCCAAAATCGTCTTTGCTGTTATAGCGATACATAAGTCCTTTATGGAAAAGGGCTTTCTTGACTGCTTCTACTGTTTTATGATAGCGTATATCATCTGCTTCTATAAATCCATAGGGTTCCATCAATAGTAATGAGGAATCCATTGCTTGATTATTATATGTCTGTGTGAAGCTTTGAAGTTCCTTATTCCAGCCATATTTCATCACATCTTTCTTTATTTTTTCGGCTTCCAGTTGCCAACGTTCGCTATAATTATATTTGTTAAGCATTTGAGCGATTTTAGCTCCGCGATCTAAAGCTACCCAACACATCACTTTGGAAGAAACAAAGTGTTGTCCTTCTCCCCGGATCTCCCAGATTCCCTTATCGGGCTTTCTCCAGTTTTCTACTACTTTTGCTAAAATGGTCTTTACCATTTCCCACATGTCTTCAATTTCATCCAATGTGCCGGGCATGAGGCGATAATATTGGTAAATCAGGTCCATCAGGTAACCAAAAGAGTCGTTTTGTTTCTGATGGTATGCATCATTTCCTATTCGTACAGGTTTGGAGTTCTTATAACCGGATAGATGGTCGAGTATCACTTCGGTTAGTTGGTGCTCGCCCCGGATGCCATACATAATTTGATAATCATGTTTGGAAACGAATGTAGATTGGATAAATTTCATAAAACGTTTAGCTGTACCAGTGTGTCCGATCTGGAACATGGTTTCGATGGACATAGAAGCATCCCGGAGCCAGCAAAAACGATAATCCCAGTTGCGGACTTCTCCTACAGCTTCCGGAAGACTTGTGGTTAGTGCTGCTAATACGGCTCCGTTGTGATAGGACATTAGTTTCAGAACCAACAAACTTCGTTCGATTACGTCATTATATAGAATGTATTTCTTACTTCTGTCTGTCCAGTTCAGCCAATATACTAGCGTACGGCAATATTCTATTTTTTCCCTTTCTATGTCAATTGGAATTACTTTCTCATTATAGGAAAGCAAGAGAAATTCGTCTTTCTCAAGAATGATTTCTTTTTTCTCTTTGATGTCTTGAAGAGACAGGGAAGCGTATAAATATTGTCTGTCCTTATTTTCAGAGGAACAGTAGGACTCTATATACTGCGGAGTTATATTTAGGATCACTTGTCCCTGTGCATAGTTTGGAGCCGGATGGTAGTTGATCTTGAAACGCGGTTTTCCTTTTATCCAATGTATGTAGCGATATAATTCGGCAGGCAAATAATGTCCTGTTTCATCTTTGGAACGATAACAGGGCATATAGTCGAGCACTACAAATTCTCCTTCATCAGAGGAGAACTGGGTAGAAAGGATATTGGTGTGCGGAACATAACTTTGTGTGATGCGATAGTCTCCGGCAACTTCGAATCCAAAAGCTCCCCCTTTCTCCCGGTCTAGCAGACTGGCAAAAATAGAAGGAGAATCGAAATCAGGAAAACAGAGCCATTCGATATTTCCGTTCTGCGAAATGAGGGCTGCTGTACGGCAGTTACCTATCACTCCATAATTTAAATTATTCATATTGATTGCTTTTATTGAGTTTTTAATAGATCTTTGAGAAAGTCGAAAGCGAAAGTCAGGCGATTCTTAATACTTCCTTCTTTTGTGGCAGTTTTTTGTTTGCCTAGTAAAGATTGTAAGAATGGAAGTACGTCGGATTGAGCAGACAGATGATAGTTGGCGGCTTCGGATACGCTACCTATTTTAATGCTAATAGCGTTTTTGGGTAATGCCTGAAACATATCTTCATCTGTTGTGTCGTCTCCCATCGCTATTACGAAATCGTAATGTCTGTTGGCTAATAGACGTCCCACCTCCGAGCCTTTATTGCAATCCGGCGATTTGATTTCGATCACTTTATTCCCTTGCAGAATTTGTAGTTTCTGCCGGGTGCAGATTGAGATCAGTGCATTGACAAGTTGTTGGGCTCTTAATGTGCCGAGCCATGCGTCACTTTCACGATAATGCCATGCCAGGGTTGTTTCTTTTACTTCCAGATGTGAGTGGGGAGTTCGGTCTACAAACAGTTGTAGGATAGAAAGAATACCCGCTCCCCATTCTATCTTCTTTATATTTTTATGCCAAACTCCGTTTTCTTTGTAGAAAGCTCCATGTTCGGCAGCCATAGAAATAGGAAGGGAACCGAGCCATTTTTCTAATGTAAAATGATCCCGCCCGCTATTGATTACAATATGATTGGCGGGATCGCTAGCCAATTGTTGTAGAATAGAAATAAGTTCTGGTGTAGGTTGGGCATCTTCGGGACGTGATTTGAGAGCTGCCAGCGTACCATCGTAATCCAGCAGAACAAGGCGTTGTTTTGCCTGGTTATACTTTAACTTGATTTGTGCGATGGTAGCAGCTACGATGCGTTTTTTTCGTAACAGATCGTTTTTCATGCACGTCATGTTCAGTTCATTGACAAAGTCGGCTGCCCATTTGTTGACTGTCTGTACAGACAGAATACTTTGCATACGTTGCAGGCGCTGCTTTTGTTCCTCTTCCGGCATTTCAAGTGCCTGGCAAATCGCATTCTCTATTTGTTCCGTATCGTTCGGATTGATTTGGATAGCGTCCGTCAATTCTACAGCGGCACCTGCCATTTCGCTAAGGATAAGTACACCGGGATTGTCGCATTTGGTAGCTACGTATTCTTTGGCTACCAGATTCATTCCGTCCCGAAGTGGAGTGACGAGGGCTATGTCGGCCACATAGTACATGGCAGTCAGTTCTTCCAGTGAAAAGCCATGATAGAAATAACAGACGGGAGTCCAGTTCATTGTGGAGTAACGTCCGTTGATAGAGCCGATTTCTTCGTCAATTTTTGTTTTTAGTTCCGCATAACTGCCTACATGGTCGCGTGAAGGGACAATGACCATTGCCAATGTAACTTTACCGTGATATTCAGCATGATGTTCGAGGAAGGTGGCAAAGCCACGAAGACGGTGCAATATGCCTTTGCTGTAATCCAGTCTGTCTACTGACAGGATCAGTTTATGCTCACCGAAAAGTTTCCGGGTACGTTCAATAGCTTGGTGCACTTCTTTATTTTCCGAGGCCTTATGATAAGATTCATAGTTGATTCCCATTGGTAATGCCTCTACTCTGGTCACCCGGTTGTTGATCTGTACTTCATCCAATTTAAAATCGAGATGTAATACACGTTCTACAGCACTGATGAAATGACGCATATAGTCGTGGGTGTGGAAAGCAATGAAGTCGGCTCCTAATAAGCCTTTCAGTATCTCGGCGCGCTCCGGCAGAATACGAAAAAGTTCGTAGGAAGGGAACGGGATATGATGGAAATATCCGATACAGAGTTCCGGATATATTTTCCTCAACATTCCCGGAAGTAGCATCAACTGATAATCCTGTATCCATACTTTGTCGCCGGGACGTACCAGTCGGCAAATCTCCTCACAGAAAAGACGGTTGACTTGCTGGTAGGATTGCCAAAAACAGTTCTTATATAAGGTATAAGCATAAAAGTAATGGCATAAAGGCCAGATAGTACTGTTACTGTATCCTTCGTAGTAATTTTCAATTTGCTTTTCCGACAAGAAGACCGGATGAAAATTCATTTCCTGTAGTTTCTCGTTAATCTCCTGTTGGTCCTTTTCTTCATTGGCACATATTCCGGGCCAACCTATCCAGTGCTTCTCATAAGAAGTCTGAAGAGAATCCAAACCTGTTGCCAGTCCGCCTTCGCTACGCGAAAATGCGAATTTACCGTTTGTGCCGGCTACTTTGACAGGTAATCTGTTTGCAATAATATAAAGTTTCATATCTATCTCTTTGCAAAGCATATACCAATAGACCTATATTAGTTGTTAATCTCTTATTATCAGTGTATTATAAGTATTATGTTTCCTTCTCTTGCCTTTTCAAAATGAAAATCCCCCCCTTTCAAAGTGATAATTTGCTTATTTTTTCTCTTCTGAAATTCTGGAAAAGTACAAAGCTTTTCAAAATAGAATCCTTTTTTCAAAATGGAAGGGTATGTTGGATGGATAGAAAGTTTCTTGTGATGTGTATTTTGTTGAATATTAGTCTGTTATCTGCTGTGTGTTTTTTGTGGCACGCATTTGGCATGAAGGGTGGCGAGTAAAAAAATAATAGTAATCATTTAAAAGGTAAAAACATGGGAATAACACTATCATTTATTTTCTGCTTGTTAAGCGGTTTCGCTTGTTTCTGGCTATTTTGGAAATGTGTAGACTGGTTTGAGAATATTTAAAGAAAAAGGAGAATTGATTATGTACACAGCATTATTCGTATTAGGTATTGCGATCTTCGGTTATTTGATGTACGTGCTCGTCAAACCCGAAAAGTTTTAAAGTAACACACACAGTTTAAGGTAAAAAGTATATGAATACAGAAATTTTAGGCGTGGTTGTTCAGATAGCCTTGATGGTGATTCTGGCTTATCCACTGGGAAAATACATTGCTAAGGTCTACAGAGGAGAAAAGACCTGGTCTGATTTTATGGCTCCTATCGAAAGAGTCATTTATAAAGTTTGTGGAATCGACCCCAATGAAGAAATGAACTGGAAACAATTCCTGAAAGCATTGTTGATTTTGAATGCTTTCTGGTTTTTCTGGGGAATGGTACTCTTGGTTTCACAAGGATGGTTGCCCTTAAATCCGGACGGCAACGGACCGCAGACTCCGGATCAGGCATTTAATACCTGTATTAGTTTTATGGTGAACTGTAACTTGCAGCACTATAGCGGTGAAAGCGGACTGACTTATTTTACTCAACTGTTCGTCATCATGCTATTCCAGTTTATTACCGCAGCAACAGGTATGGCTGCTATGGCAGGTATTATGAAGAGTATTGCTGCAAAAACAACCAAAACAATTGGTAACTTCTGGCAATTTCTGGTAATAAGCTGTACACGTATTTTATTGCCTCTTTCTCTGATTGTAGGTTTTATCTTGATTCTCCAGGGAACCCCGATGGGATTTGACGGTAAGATGAAGGTAACTACGATGGAAGGCCAGGAACAAATGGTTTCTCAAGGTCCTACGGCTGCGATTGTTCCTATCAAACAATTGGGTACAAATGGTGGTGGTTATTTTGGTGTAAACTCTTCTCATCCGTTGGAAAATCCGACATATCTTACTAATATGGTAGAATGTTGGTCTATTCTGATTATCCCGATGGCAATGGTACTTGCGCTGGGATTTTATACCCGCAGAAAGAAGTTGGCTTATAGTATATTCGGAGTAATGCTTTTCGCTTTTCTGGTAGGCGTATGTATTAATGTCAGTCAGGAAATGGGCGGTAATCCACGCATTGATGAATTGGGAATTGCGCAGGATAATGGTGCGATGGAAGGTAAAGAAGTTCGTTTGGGGGCCGGAGCAACGGCATTATGGAGTATTGTAACTACTGTAACCTCTAATGGTTCTGTGAATGGTATGCATGATTCCACTATGCCGCTGTCCGGAATGATGGAGATGCTGAATATGCAGATTAACACCTGGTTTGGCGGTGTAGGTGTAGGATGGATGAACTACTATACATTTATTATCATTACAGTGTTTATCAGCGGTTTGATGGTAGGACGTACGCCGGAATTCCTCGGTAAGAAAGTGGAAGCCCGCGAAATGAAAATCGCTACGATTGTAGCTCTGCTTCATCCGTTTGTCATTTTGGTATTTACAGCACTTTCAAGTTATATTTATGTGCATCACCCTGATTTTGTGGAAAGTGAAGGTGGATGGTTGAACAACTTGGGATTCCACGGTTTAAGTGAGCAACTTTACGAGTACACTTCTTGTGCTGCCAATAACGGTTCCGGTTTTGAAGGTTTGGGAGATAATACTTATTTCTGGAATTATACGTGTGGTATTGTTCTGATTTTGAGCCGTTTTATTCCTATCATCGGGCAGGTTGCCATTGCCGGATTACTGGCACAGAAGAAATTCATTCCGGAAAGTGTCGGCACATTGAAGACCGATACATTGACTTTCGGAGTCATGACATTTGTGGTTATCTTCATTATTGCTGCGCTGTCATTCTTCCCGGTACATGCATTGAGCACAATTGCTGAACATTTAAGTTTGTAATACTGAATTAGAGAAGATATGAAAGATAATAAATCAGCTTCTTTGTTTCCAAAGGAGCAAGTTATAGAAAGTTTGAAACAGTCATTCGTGAAACTGAACCCACGGATAATGATAAAGAACCCGATTATGTTTACAGTAGAAGTGGCTACAGTAGTCATGCTGCTCGTAACGCTCTACTCCATTGTAAATTCTTCACAAGGTTCGTTTGCTTACAACATTGCCGTGTTTATCATTCTGTTTGTAACCTTGTTGTTTGCCAATTTTGCCGAAGCTATTGCCGAAGCACGTGGTAAAGCACAGGCCGACAGCTTGCGTAAGACTCGTGAAGAGACACCGGCAAAGAAAGTGGAAGGTAATAAAATCGTTACCGTCAGTTCTTCACAGTTGAAGAAAGGAGATGTGTTTGTTTGTGAGGCGGGAGACGTGATTCCTTCCGATGGAGAGATTATTGAAGGGCTGGCTTCTATTGATGAAAGTGCTATCACTGGCGAGTCTGCTCCGGTGATCCGTGAGGCAGGTGGCGACAAGAGTTCCGTAACGGGTGGTACGAAGGTATTGTCCGATCATATAAAGGTACTGGTGACTACTCAACCGGGAGAAAGTTTCCTTGACAAGATGATTGCATTGGTGGAAGGTGCTTCCCGTCAGAAAACCCCGAACGAGATTGCGTTGACTATTCTGCTGGCAGGTTTTACGCTTGTTTTCGTCATAGTGTGTGTTACCTTGAAACCGTTTGCCGACTATAGTAATACGGTCATCACCATTGCTTCGCTTATTTCTTTGTTTGTGTGTCTGATTCCGACAACTATCGGTGGACTTCTCTCTGCTATCGGTATTGCCGGTATGGACCGCGCGCTTCGTGCCAACGTGATTACTAAATCCGGTAAAGCAGTAGAGACTGCCGGTGATATTGATACGTTGTTGCTGGATAAAACAGGTACTATCACAATCGGTAACCGTAAAGCAACTCATTTCCATACGGCTCCGGGTGTCAATTTGCACGATTTTGTGGAGACTTGTCTGTTGTCTTCCTTATCCGATGAAACGCCGGAAGGTAAGTCTATCGTAGAATTGGGACGTGAGTCGGGCATTCGTATGCGTAATCTGAATACAACAGGAGCACGTATGATTAAGTTTACGGCTGAAACCAAATGTTCGGGAGTAGACCTGGCAGATGGAACGCAGATTCGTAAAGGTGCTTTTGATGCCATCCGCAAGATGGTGGAAGGTGACGGGAATGAATTTCCGAAAGAAGTGGAAGAGATTATTTCTTCTATCTCAAGCAATGGTGGTACACCGCTGGTAGTATGTGTAAACAGAAAGGTGACTGGTGTTATTGAACTGCAGGATATTATCAAACCGGGTATTCAGGAACGTTTCGAACGTCTGCGTAAGATGGGAGTGAAGACGGTAATGGTGACAGGTGACAACCCGTTAACTGCAAAATATATTGCTGAAAAAGCCGGTGTGGATGATTTTATCGCCGAAGCGAAACCGGAAGATAAGATGGAATATATCAAGAAGGAACAGCAGGCTGGTAAATTGGTTGCAATGATGGGAGACGGAACGAACGATGCTCCTGCTCTGGCACAAGCCAATGTGGGTGTAGCCATGAATAGCGGTACACAGGCAGCAAAGGAAGCCGGTAATATGGTCGACTTGGATAACGATCCGACGAAATTGATCGAGATTGTGGAAATCGGTAAACAATTGTTGATGACACGTGGTACGCTGACTACTTTCTCTATTGCCAATGACGTGGCCAAATATTTCGCAATTGTTCCTGCCTTGTTTATGATTGCTATTCCTGAACTGGCTGCTCTGAATATCATGCATCTGCATAGTCCTGAAAGCGCCATTCTTTCGGCAGTCATTTTTAATGCGATTATTATTCCGATTCTGATTCCGCTGGCTTTGCGTGGTGTGCAATACAAACCGATAGGTGCAAGTGCTTTGCTTCGCCGTAATCTGCTGATCTATGGTGTGGGTGGTGTGATTGCTCCTTTCGTGGGAATCAAATTGATAGATTTAGTAGTAGGTTTATTCTTTTAATTAAAAAACAATAGCAATGAAAACTTTATTGAAGTCTTTAAAAATAACACTTGCTTTTTGTGTCTTTTTCTCCGTGTTCTATATCCTTATCCTGTGGGTGTTCGCACAGGTAGCAGGTCCTAATAAAGGAAATGCCGAGGTGGCTACGCTGGATGGGAAAGTAGTGGGAGCAGCCAATGTGGGTCAGATGTTTACAAAAGATATTTATTTCTGGGGACGTCCTTCTTCTGCCGGTGACGGGTATGATGCGACGAGTTCCGCAGGTAGTAATAAAGGGCCTACGAATCAAGAATATCTGGATGAAGTGAAAGCGCGTATTGATACTTTCCTTGTACATCATCCTTATTTGAATCGTGCGGATGTGCCTGCCGAAATGGTTACGGCCAGTGGTTCGGGACTGGATCCTAATATCACTCCTCAATGTGCGTATGTACAAGTGAAGAGAGTAGCACAAGCACGTGGATTAACAGAAAAACAAGTAAGAGCGATTGTTGATAAAAGCATAGAAAAACCGTTTTTGGGGTTGTTGGGAACAGAAAAGGTGAATGTCTTGAAATTGAATATCGCTTTAGAGGAAAGCAATAAGTAGATGAAGATTGAGCAGCGTTCCTGTCCGGACCGTTTGGGTTATGCCGCGGTTCAAATTAACAGGGTTGGATGGGGCGCTGCTTTTTTACAGGAACATAAAATAGAATTAGATAAAAAGTATGAAAAGTTTTTTTAGTAAAAAGAGTATTTTAGGAACAATGGCTGTAGCAGCCGTATGTATGTTGGGAACTAGCAATGCACAAGCACAAGAGTTTACTATACAAGGTGATTTGGTAAGTTCGTATGTATGGCGTGGTATTTATCAGGGGGGAGCCGCTTCCTTTCAGCCGACTTTGGGATTTAGCGTAGGTAATTTCTCGCTTACTGCATGGGGCTCAACCAGTTTGAGTGAGAGTAATAAAGAAATTGACCTAACCGCAGCTTATAAGTTTGGTGAAGCGGGACCGACACTTTCTGTAGCCACTTTTTGGTGGGACGGACAAGCTGATGTGGCTAATGGAGAACTTACCAATAATTATTTCCATTTTAAAAGTGGAGACACCGGACATCATTTTGAAGCAGGGTTAGCTTATACGCTTCCTATTGAAAAGTTCCCGTTATCTATCGCATGGTATACCATGTTTGCCGGTGCTGACAGAAAAACGACTGATGAGGGGGAGGAAAAGCAGGCATACTCTTCTTACGTAGAACTGAATTATCCGTTCAGTGTGAAAGGAGTTGATCTGAATGCTACTTGTGGAGTGGTTCCTTATAAGACTCCGCAGTATAATGTGAATGGGTTTGCAGTGACGAACCTAGCTTTGAAAGCAACGAAAGCAATAAATTTTAATGATAAGTTTTCATTGCCTATATTTGTACAGGCTATATGGAATCCACGTTTGGAGGACGCCCATTTAGTATTTGGCGTAACTTTAAGGCCATAAAATAAACTCATGAATTTTTGTGAAACCCGTGGTGATCGTGATGATTACTACGGGTTAGGATGTTTAAAATAACAGATTGACGTAATGGATGATAGAGAACATAGTGTACAGTATTTTTTGGATCTGATAAAGAAGTCCCACCGGGGCAAATTCAAGGTCTATATCGGTATGATAGCCGGTGTGGGAAAGTCATATCGTATGCTTCAGGAGGCGCATGAACTGCTGGAGAACGGTGTGAACGTGCAAATCGGCTATATCGAAACTCATGGACGCGCCGGGACGGAAGCATTGCTGCAAGGGCTCCCTGTCATTCCGCGTCGCAAAATCTTCTATAAGGGGAAAGAATTGGAAGAAATGGATCTGGATACGATTATCCGTGTCCATCCGGAAATTGTAATTGTGGATGAACTGGCTCATACGAATGTAGAAGGTAGCTTGAACGAGAAACGTTGGCAGGATGTGATAACTTTGCTGGATGAGGGAATCAATGTGATTTCGGCAATCAATATTCAGCACATTGAAAGCGTGAATGAAGAAGTGCAGGAGATTACGGGTATTGAAGTGAAAGAACGGGTGCCCGACAGTGTTCTTCAGGAAGCGGATGAGGTGGTGAATATTGACTTGACGGCAGAGGAGCTGATTGCACGTTTGAAAGCGGGTAAGATCTATCGTCCGGAAAAGATTCAGACGGCATTGGATAATTTCTTTCGGACAGAGAATATTCTTCAGTTACGTGAGTTGGCTTTGAAGGAAGTAGCGTTGCGGGTAGAAAAAAAGGTGGAGAATGAGGTGGTGATGGGAGTAGCCGTCGGACTCCGGCATGAGAAGTTTATGGCTTGTATCAGTAGTCATGAGAAAACACCCCGGCGGATTATCAGAAAGGCGGCAAAGTTGGCAACCCGGTATAATACTACTTTTATAGCCCTGTATGTTCAGACTCCGAAAGAGAGTATGGATAGAATTGATCTAGCCAGTCAACGGTATCTGTTGAACCATTTTAAGCTCGTGGCGGAACTTGGGGGAGAGGTGGTGCAGGTGCAGTCGAAGGATATTTTGGGGAGCATCGTCAAGGTTTGTAAAGAGAAACAGATATCGACTGTTTGCATGGGAACTCCTAATTTAAGGTTGCCATACGCTATTTGTTCTATACTGGGATATAGAAAGTTTTTAAATAATTTGTCACAAGCTAATGTAGATTTGATTATACTTGCATAATATTAATCGTATGAACGTTATGAATATTAAAACGAAACTGATTCTCGGTATCGGAATGCTGGCCGGAATGATTATTTTGCTGGTAACACTTTCAGTTGTGAATCTTCAAATTCTGACAGCGACAGAACCTGATAGTCCTGCTGCTATGCCCGGATTGGAACGTGCTTTGTTATGGATTTCCGTAACGGGAGGAATCTGTATCTTGACCGGACTGGCGTTATTGTACTGGCTTCCCCGCTCAATCAGCAAACCGATAAAAGAACTGAAAGAAGGTATTCTTGAAATAGCCAATCATAACTATGAGAAGCGTCTGGATATGAGTGGAAACGAGGAATTCAGGGAAGTGGCGGATAGTTTTAACCGGATGGCAGAACGGTTGACGGAATATCGTGCAAGTACTTTGTCGGATATTCTTTCTGCGAAAAAGTTCATAGAAGCGATTGTGAATAGTATAGATGATCCGGTGATCGGCTTGAATATGGAACGCGAAATTCTGTTTATCAATGAGGAAGCGCTGAATGTTCTGAACCTGAAACGTGAATCCGTGATTCGTAAATCGGCAGAAGAGCTTGCTTTGAAAAACGATCTTCTCCGCCGGTTGGTTCGCGAATTGGTGACACCGAGTGAGCAGAAGGAACCTCTGAAGATTTATGCTGATAATAAAGAGAGCTATTTTAAAGCGTCTTATGTTTCAATCATCAATACAGAAGCCGGGAAAGGAGAACCTCATAAACTGGGGGATGTGATATTGCTGAAAAATATCACGGAATTTAAAGAATTGGATTCTGCCAAGACTACATTTATCTCGACAATTTCTCATGAACTGAAGACTCCGATTGCGGCTATTATGATGAGCTTGCAACTGCTGGAAGATAAGCGGGTAGGTGAGTTGAACGATGAACAGGAGCAACTGTCGAAGAGCATCAAGGAGAATAGTGAGCGTTTGTTGAGTATTACGGGAGAGTTGCTTAACATGACACAAGTGGAAGCCGGAAAACTTCAGATGATGCCGAAAATAACGAAACCGATTGAATTGATAGAATATGCAATTAAGGCAAATCAGGTGCAGGCGGATAAGTTCAACATTCAGATAGAAGTGGAATATCCGGAAGAGAAAATCGGCAAACTATTTGTAGATAGCGAGAAGATCGCTTGGGTACTGACTAATTTATTGAGCAATGCAATCCGTTATTCGAAAGAAAACGGTCATGTTGTGATCGGAGCCAGGCAAGAGGATGATATGATCGAACTGTATGTTCAGGATTTTGGTAAAGGTATCGACCCGCGTTATCATAAAAGTATTTTCGACCGCTACTTCCGTGTTCCCGGAACGAAAGTGCAGGGTAGCGGACTCGGATTGTCTATTTCCCGTGATTTTGTGGAAGCGCACGGCGGTACGCTGACCGTAGAGAGTGAATTGGGAAAAGGTAGTCGGTTTGTGATAAGGCTGAAAGCATAAAAATAAATGTCTTTTTGGCGAATCAATATATTGTAGCGTCTTTTAAAATATTTATATTTGCAGGTGAATTGAAACTAAGGTCAAACTATTGGCTATATAAAAACTTAAAAGAACCAGAATCAGATGAAACAGGACATGATTGTTATCCTTGACTTGGGTAGTCACGAGAATACGGTATTGGCTCGCGCCATCCGTGCATTAGGAGTTTATAGTGAGATTTATCCTCACGACATCACCGTAGAAGAACTGAAAGCATTGCCCAACGTAAAGGGTATTATTATCAATGGCGGACCGAATAATGTGATTGATGGCGTTGCCATTGACGTAAATCCGGCTATTTATACAATGGGACTTCCTGTTATGGCTGCCGGTCATGATAAAGCGATTTGCACTGTGAAATTGCCGGAATTTACAGATGATATCGAGGCTATTAAGGAGGCTGTAAAGTCTTTCGTATTTGATACCTGCAAAGCGGAAGCTAACTGGAATATGACAAACTTTGTGAACGACCAGATAGAACTGATTAAGCGTCAGGTTGGCGATAAAAAGGTATTGTTGGCTTTGTCAGGTGGTGTCGACAGCTCTGTGGTTGCTGCTTTGCTTCTGAAAGCAATTGGTGATAACTTGGTGTGCGTGCATGTCAATCATGGTTTGATGCGTAAAGGGGAATCTGAGGATGTGGTTGAAGTTTTCAGCAATCAGTTAAAGGCAAATCTTATTTATGTGGATGCTACAGAACGTTTCCTGAATAAATTAGCAGGAGTGGCGGACCCTGAACAAAAACGTAAAATCATCGGTGGTGAATTTATTCGTGTGTTCGAGGAAGAAGCACGTAAGTTGGACGGTATCGATTTCTTGGGGCAGGGTACTATTTACCCGGATATTGTGGAAAGTGGAACGAAGACTGCCAAAATGGTGAAGTCGCACCATAATGTAGGTGGTTTGCCGGAGGACCTCAAGTTTGAATTGGTGGAACCGTTGCGTCAATTGTTCAAGGATGAAGTTCGTGCTTGTGGACTGGAGTTGGGCTTACCGTACGAAATGGTTTATCGCCAGCCTTTCCCGGGACCAGGTTTGGGAGTGCGTTGTTTGGGAGCTATTACACGTGACCGTCTGGAGGCTGTGCGTGAATCTGACGCTATTCTGCGTGAAGAATTCCGAATTGCAGGATTGGACAAGAAAGTATGGCAATACTTTACAGTAGTTCCTGATTTCAAATCCGTGGGTGTGCGTGATAATGCTCGCTCTTTTGATTGGCCGGTAATTATTCGTGCAGTCAATACGGTAGATGCTATGACAGCTACCATCGAACCGATAGATTGGCCTATTCTGATGAAAATTACAGACCGAATTCTGAAAGAAGTGAAGAATGTAAATCGTGTCTGCTATGATATGTCACCGAAACCCAATTCAACCATAGAATGGGAATAAGAAAATAGAGACTAAAATTCAATCAGCCCCGAATGTCGGTATATCCAGCTTTCGGGGCTCAGTTGTAATTTTGGGGGGATTAAGTTTTGTCAATTCCCTTCATGCATATACCTCTGCTAGCCTAAAAAGGAAGAAGCTCATATCCACTACTCCTCTAAATGATGCCCTAAATGCTTTGATTTTAGCATTAAATGCTTCCGCTACTGCATTTGTACTCCTGTTCACAAAGAAGTTCAAAATCCTTTCATAATGGTTCTCAATAGAGTTTGCTACTGTTGTGAATGTATCGTATCCATATTCTTCAATCTTATTATACCATAGTGCTAGCTTTGCTCTTGCTACATCCTTGTCATAGTTTGTGGAAAAGATCTTTCCCAACTCCAATGAGTAGTAA
>CEAF01020919.1_pt1 | contig 15060 bp, 10 predicted proteins | sample 557431 | NCBI WGS metagenome assembly CEAF01 (sample SAMEA3182068, study PRJEB8094) | gut metagenome | biome: human; feature: gut; material: Stool; isolation source: human stools | place: Canada | collected 2013-11-18 | reverse complement strand
GAGTATGTTCACGGCAATATCAAGTTGACTAAGGTCGATGAAGATTACCCGGACAACAAGCTGACAGGAGCGACCTTTGAGGTTTACAAAGATGTAAACGGCGACGGTAAACTGGATGACGGCGACGAGCTTATCGGAACTCTCTCCGAAACCTCTACCGGTATTTACGAGATGAAGGAACTTCTTTACGGAAAATACCTTGTAAGAGAAACCAAAGCACCGGATGGCTTTGAGCTTGATAAGGGTGTGTACTCTGTTTTCATTGAAAAAGATGAAACCACCTACGAGGTAGAAAACAAAGCCGGCGTCGGCTTTATTAACACAGCTATGAAAGGAAACCTGAAAATCGTTAAAACTTCCTCTGACGGTAAGGTTGAAGGCTTCACTTTCAGAGTTACAGGAGTAAACGGTTACGACCGAAGCTTCACGACCGATAAGAACGGCGAAATCATTATCGAGGGACTTCGTATCGGCGATTACACCATTTCCGAGGTTCAGGATAGTGTTTCTGCTTCCTATGTGCTTCCTGCGGATAAGATTGCAACCGTAAAGGTCGGTTCTACTACCGTTGTGGAAATGCACAATGAGCTGAGAGATACACCAAAGACCGGAGATAACAGCAATGTGGGCTTGTGGACGGCACTTGCGGGACTTTCTGCCCTCGGTATTGTCGGCACAGCCGTTGTTGCGTACAGAAAAAAGAAGAAGGAGGACAATGAGTAATGGACGCTAAAACAATCGTAGCAGTTGTATTAGTCGCCTTTATTATCGGCGGCTTTATCTTCTTGCAGATTAAGAACAGAAAGAAATAAGGAACGCTTGTGTGGGCGGAGTGAAAACTTCGCCCACCGTTCTTTTACGGAGGTGCATTATGAATAAGCAAAAGACGGTTGACAGCAAGGTGCTTGCAATACTCAGAGAATGCCCCGAAACGAGGTATGACGATATGCAGCTTATCCTTTGCTATTACAACCGATACAGCTATATGAGAGTCGGAGATTTACCGCTTGAGGATATAGTCAACAACTATAAAGGCTACGGCTTGCCGTGCTTTGAGACTATCCGCAGAGCAAGACAGAGAGTGCAATCCCTATTTCCCGAACTGTCAAGGCAGTGCAGTGGCTGCGACTGCGGAAACATCAGAATTGTGATTGAAGTAAGCTGAGGTGTGGATATGAACGAGGGAAAAAGAAAAATCGGTGAATACACTGTTCTTTGCTCGGTCAATGTGGGCGAAAAGGAAGTTATCTTGGCTTCCAATGAGCAAAGTACAAACGGCGATAAATTTATGTGCGGCTTTGCAGAGCGAAACGACCTGTTTGAACTGTGTTCGGAATGTATGGTAAGCGATGACTATATCGAAATCGTACACCTTTTCGGAAGCCGTGTGGCAAATGAAGCGGAGCTTTTCAAGGAACAGGTCGAAAAACTGGATATTCCAATCACACTCATAACAGAAGCCGACTGTATCCCCGACCACTATTCCAAAGACATCAACGGCAAAATCATAGCCATTGACCCCAAGGTATTAAAGCCTGAATTTCAGAGAGCCGACAGACAGCTCTACTATGTTACAGGTGGTTTCGGTGCGTCGGCAAACAGCCGTGGAAGTGCCGTGTTTTGTACCAATCTTCACACCGGCAAATCAACCCGATATGAAAGAATGGATGTTATGGGCGAAATAAAGCCTGAGCGTCTGCCTGAATGGGCAAAGGAAAAGGCACAAGAGCTTTCAAACAAGAAGCGAAATAAAGACAAAGAACGATAAGGAGGACAAAGCAATGAAGGAAAATTTCACTTTTCAGCAAAAGACAAAGCTTCTGACGAAACTGTTTGACGCAGGCTGCAATACCGAAAAGAAATTGCAGCAGCTCGACATGGAGAGCATTTTGAAAATTCCGGGTATCACTATTCCGGATATGAGTCTGATTATCGAGTTTCAGAAGCAGACCAAAGCCAATAAGCTGTTCTCTTATTTGGGAGGTGGCACTGATGAGCAGGCAGGAACAGAATGACCGCCATATCATTTGGAGCGACATTAGCCTTGACCTTGATGATTGGCGAGAGTCTTTGGAGGAACTGTATCCCGGATATTCCGATGATGAGCTTTACGACATTATGGTAAAATCCAATGCCGAAAATCTTTATGATGAACGAGTAAATCTCAATATTCAGCTTTCACAGCCGATTATTGTTATCGGCGACCTCGGCAGATGGAACGGCAGAGTGTCGGGCTACAAGATGATTGATTCCGGCAACATTAAGGACTGCCTTTATTCCGATACCGATTACAACGAATGGTATGTGGATAAGTACGGCGACCTTCGTGCCGACGCCGTTCATCACGACGGTACAAACCATTATCTTTACCGTGTATTCAAAGACGGTGTTACCGATACGCAGATTGAAAATCTGCAAGATAAAATCTATAACGGAAAAGCCACAAGAGCCGACATCACACGAGTTACCAAAAGGCTCGGCGATGACATTGCCGGAGTTTATGGTTTTCCTATTCCAAAGCAAAGACAAACAAACGAACAAGCGAGGTGATGAAAATGGATTACAGAGTATTGACCGAAGCAGAGCGTAAATACACCTTCAGCCAAAGTCAGCAGCTCTCTATGCAGACCGGTCTTATCGGATATTTGAGAGCCGACTTCGGTTCTAACGGGAACGAGTTTTGGACGACTTGGAACGATTTCAGAAAAGACTTGAAAACCGATGAATTTAAGGCTGAATTTGATGAAGTCATAAACGGATTGCGTGACGGCGATGTTTTGTCCGGCAGAAAGGCTATGTCCTCTTACTGTTATTCCACTCCCGACAGCTCCTTTAATGATGACTGCAACCACTACGGCATCCGTCTTGATACGGGAAAGTACAGCTATCTTATGAGATTTAACCCCAACAGGGGCGAGTACAATCTGTACTGCTATTGCTATCAGAAAGAGTGGCTAAATGCCCACTTGAAAAACGCTGAGCGAGGTATCCGATTTATCAACCCGCACTATCAGGAGCAGTTTCGCATTGCGGACGGAGAAAAAATCTCAATCAAGCTCGGCGACGGCAAAACAATGGAGAGAACTTGCAGATATATCGACGACTACCATTTGGAGGTCGGCACAAATCTCTACCATATCTGCGAATTTGCCGAGCTTTGCGAGAGAAACGGTCATACCGTAGAACCAGCCGCAAAAGAAAACACGAAATCCGCAAAGGACAAAGAAAAAACACGATAAGGAGGTGCAGACGAGGTGGCAAGAAAATTTGACCTGATTTCAGAGCTGTATGAAAGAACCTGTTTTGCAGTTACAGACAATCCGGTAAACTGGCAATCGTTTCTGAAAACAGCAGGCAGAAATTTCAGGCTCCGATTTGATGAACAGCTTCTCATTTATGCCCAAAGACCCGACGCAACAGCCGTGCTTGAAATCGAACGATGGAACGGTACTTTCGGTCGCTGGGTAAACCGAGGAGCAAAGGGTATTGCCGTATTTGAGGACACAGACAGAAGCCGTCAAAGGCTGATTCATTACTTTGATATATCGGACACCCACGAAAGTCGACATTCCCGCCCTGTTCCGATTTGGGAGATGAGACCCGAATATGAAGCAGAAGTTATTGAAACACTTGAAAATACTTTCGGTGCGGTAAACGATACAACGAGTATTGAAAATGTCGTCAAAGAGAGCATTGCCAATGCCGTTGAGGATAACATCGCAGACTATATCTCCGACTTTATGAGTTTGGGTGCAGGAAGCGATATTGAGTATTTGTCTGCCGACGAAGCAAATGCCTTGTATTTGGAGCTTGTCAGAAACAGCGTATCATATATGGTTATGGCACGATTGGGACTGAACGCAGACAAGGTCTATTCTCCCGATGACTTTGCCGGTATTTCAAGTTTTAATTCACAGGAAGTTCTCAATGCGGTGGGTATTGCTACAAGCGACATTGCAGAAATGGCGTTGCTCCCTGTCAGCAGAACAATCAGCACGCTCAGCAAGGAAAATCGCATAATTGATGAACAGGAGCAATCCGAATACAATAAAGACATCAAAGACGAAAGGAGTCAAAGCGATGAGCGAAATCACATACACGATGGTGGGAGATTACAATCTTCCGAACCTGAAACTGCCGGAGCAGACGGAAGTGACTCTCGGCAGATGGTCGCAGATGAGGAGAACTTATCTGAAGGAACATCACAAAATCCTGTACTACAATCTTCTGACGAAAGGGATTCTGAACAGTCACTTGGCGGAGGTTCAGCAGAGAGCCAGCGAACTGGAGGAAACTCTCGTGAAGCAGATGGCACAGAAAGCCGGGCTGACGGAGCAGATGAAAGCGGAAGATATGATGAAGTGGGTTCGCCTGATGAACAACATCAGGAACTCGGCACAGGAAATCGTGAAGAATCAGGTAATATTCGCTTAGAGTATTACGACAGAAACCACGAGGACAAGAGCCTGCCGTTTTTCGGTGGCGATGATACTATCCGAGAGATACTCGGTACTACCCCGCATTTGTCCGCTTCAAAGGAAGAAATCAAAGACTTCTATGAGAGAAATACGGACAATGCGACCCGTACCGAATATATCAAGGGTATCTTCAATAACGACTACACCCGGCTTACCTTAAACGACGGCAGGCTTGTGGGATACAAAACATTTCAGAATGTCCTCCACTTGTGGGAGGGTGAATACGAAAACAGAACCGCTCAGAGTTTCTACGACTGGGGCGTTATCGCACAGCATTTTGAAGCAATGAGACTTTTGGGAGAATTGACCGATACAATGAAACCGATTCCGTCTATGGACGGTCAGTTGACTCTCATTATGGGAAATCAGGCAGAGGAACAAAAAACCTCTGCCTTTACTTTTTCTCAGGAAATCATAGACGCTGTATTGACCCGTGGAAGCGGAGTTTCCGAGGGTAAAATGCGTATCTATGAGCAGTTTGAAAAGAGCATTTCCGCAAAAGAGAACGCCGACTTCTTGAAAAACGAATACGGTTGGGGCGGCTCTTATCCGGTCATCATCGGTGCAGGCATTGACGAACAGCACGACGGAAAAGGTATCACAATTTCAAAAGGTATCGGAAGCGACAAGCCGCACATTACTCTTTCTTGGTCTCAGGTGGAAAAGCGTATCGGAGACCTTATCCGTATGGACAGATACCTAAACCCAAAGGAAAAAGAAAAGTACCCTGAATGGCTTGAAAAGCAGGAAGAACGGCGAGCCGAGCTTGCAGAGCAGAGAAAAAACCGTGAGATACTTTCTACCGCACCGCCTGAACCTGAAAACAAAGAGGACGAGCCGGAAGCGCAGTATGAATATCATCTCGGCGACAGCGTGTATATTGGGGCTTCTCAGTATGAGATTTTGTCCTTTGATGAAAACCGTGTAATGCTCTATGACTTCGATATGCCCTTATTCAACAAGGAACTTTCAAGGGAAGAATTTGACCGCAAAGTGCGTGAAAATCCGATGAACGACCACTTGAAGGTCAGTGTATTACCGGCGGAAGAAAAAACCGTTACAGGCGAAAATAAAGCTCAAAACGATACTGAAACCGTACCGGATTTCAGTCCGAAAACCGGTTATGACGACGCCTTCTTTATTGACCGGGACAATGAAAGTGTAACTTGGATGTACTATAACCCCGACAGCAATGCCGGAGGTCAGTATGTTACAAATACTCTTTCTTTTGACGAGATACAGCAAGTCGCACGGGAGTATGACTCGGCAGAGGATTTCTTTGATTATCTCGGTAGCATTGCAAATCAGGAGCTTGCCGATGTAGGTACGGAATGGTTTGTGGACGCAGACCGAGAATTTCACAGGACACCGGATTTGACCGACTGTACCTCTGCCACAATGGAAGCTCTTATTGAAAACACTGAAAGAGCTGATATGGTGGCAACAAATATCGGGAATGTACCGATTGAGGATTACAGAGAAATCGTTGCTACTCAAAACGGTTTTGACAGCGATGAGGAAATGTATAACGAGGGTGTTCGTATCGGCAACGGTTACGACAAAGAGCCTGAACCGATTGTCCCCGCTTGGGAGCAAAAGAAAAAGTCAAAAGTAAAGAGCTTTGACCTCCACCCGGATATTCCTATGTCCGAACGACACAACTTTGACCTTGCCAATAATCAGGTTGAAGAAGTGAACAAGAAAGAACGCTTCCACCGAAACTATGCAGCAATAAAAGTCCTGAGAGATTGTCAAAACGAAAACCGTTTTGCAACACCTGACGAGCAGAAAATCTTGTCGAGATATGTCGGTTGGGGCGGTATTCCCGAAGCCTTCGACGAACGAGCAGGAGCTTGGCATACAGAGTATGCAATGCTGAAAAACATCCTGACGCCGGAGGAATATGCGTCGGCAAGAGAAAGCACACTGACTGCATTTTACACTCCGCCCGAAGTATCTACCGCCATTTACAAGGTGTTGGAACAGATGGGATTTCAGGAGGGCAACCTGCTTGAGCCGTCCTGCGGTATCGGTAATTTCATCGGTATGCTGCCCAAGTCAATGGAAAACGCAAAGGTTTACGGTGTTGAGCTTGATACCATTTCAGCCGGTATCGCTCAGCAGCTTTATCAGAAATCTTCCATTGCGGCACAGGGCTTTGAGGAAGTAAATGTCCCCGACAGCTTCTTTGACGGCATTATCGGCAATGTGCCTTTCGGAGATTTCAAAGTCTCCGATAAACGATACGACAAGTACAATTTCTTAATCCACGATTATTTCTTTGCAAAATCGCTTGATAAGTTACGCCCCGGCGGTGTGATGGCTCTTGTGACAAGCAAAGGAACTATGGACAAGGAAAACTCCAATGTGCGTAAATATATCGCACAGAGGGCGGAGCTTCTCGGAGCAATCAGACTTCCGAACGACACCTTCAAAGGTAATGCCGGGACAGAGGTCGTATCCGATATTCTGTTTCTGCAAAAGCGAGACAGACTCATAGATATTGAGCCGGATTGGGTTCATCTTGACACCGACGAAAACGGTATAAGGATGAACTCATATTTTGTTCAGCACCCGGAAATGATACTCGGCGAAATGAAAATGGTAAGCGGTCGCTTCGGACCGGAAGCAACCTGTGAACCGTTTGAAAATGCCGACCTTTCGGAGCTTTTGAACGAAGCAGTCTCAAACATTCACGGAGAAATCTCCGAATACGAGGTTGCCGACGAACTGGAGGAAGAAGATAATTCTATCCCGGCAGACCCTATGGTAAGGAACTTCTCTTACACTGTTTTAGACGATAAAATCTATTTCCGTGAGAACTCCCGTATGTCCCCGGTGGAGGTATCTGCAACCGCTGAGAACCGCATTAAGGGTATGATTGGGATAAGAGATTGCGTCCGTAACTTGATTGAACTGCAAACCGAGGATTACCCGGACAGCGAAATCAAACAGGCACAGGATAAGCTGAACACACTGTATGACAGCTTTACAAAGAAGTACGGACTGATTAACAGCCGTGCCAATACTTCTGCCTTTTCCGACGACAGCTCCTATGCTCTGCTCTCCGCTCTTGAGGTTATCAATGAAGATGGCGAACTGGAACGCAAGGCGGATATGTTCTTCAAAAGGACGATTAAACCGCACAAGCCGGTAACGGAGGTTGACACCGCAGACGAGGCTCTCGCTGTCTCTATGGGCGAAAAAGCAGCCATTGATATGGAATATATGATGGAGTTGTCCGGCAAAAGTGAGGAGGAATTATTCGCTGACTTAAAGGGTGTAATCTTCTTAAATCCCCTTTATGAGTACGGTAATTCCTATGAGCCGAAGTATCTGATGGCAGACGAATATCTGTCGGGCAATGTTCGTGAGAAGCTGGCGACAGCCAAAAGGTCTGCGGCACTGTATCCCGAAGATTACACCGTCAATGTGCAGGCACTTGAAAAGGTGCAGCCAAAGGATTTGACGGCAAGCGAGATTTCCGTAAGGCTCGGTGCGACTTGGATACCGCCCGAAATATTCCAACAGTTTATGTTTGAGTTTCTCGACACCCCACGCTATGCACAATGGAATATCAAGGTTCACTACTCTCAGTTTACCGGCGAATGGAACATTGAGGGAAAGAGCTACGACCGTTCCAATGTAAAAGCGTACAGCACATACGGTACTTCCCGCATCAACGCATATAAGATAATTGAGGAAACACTGAACCTGAAAGATGTCCGAATCTTTGACTATATCGAAGATGAGGAAGGCAGAAAGAAAGCCGTTCTCAATAAAAAAGAGACGGCAATCGCACAGGCAAAGCAGGAACTCATAAAGCAGGGCTTTCAGGACTGGATATGGGCTGACCCTGCCCGCCGAGAAAAACTCACGAAGATGTATAACGAAAAGTTCAACAGTATAAGACCCCGTGAGTACGACGGAAGCCACATTGTTTTCAACGGTATGAACCCGGAAATCGAACTCCGTGAACATCAGAAAAATGCGGTTGCACACATTCTGTACGGCGGTAATACGCTGTTAGCACACGCAGTCGGTGCGGGCAAGACCTTTGAAATGGTAGCCGCCGCTATGGAGTCCAAACGACTGGGACTTTGCAATAAGTCGCTGTTCGTAGTGCCAAATCACTTAACCGAGCAATGGGCGGCGGAGTTCTTACAACTCTATCCGGCGGCGAATATTCTCGTAGCGACAAAGCGAGATTTTGAGACAAAGAACCGCAAAAAGTTCTGCGGTCGAATTGCCACGGGAGATTATGACGCCGTAATCATCGGTCATTCTCAGTTTGAGAAAATCCCGATGTCCATTGAAAGACAGAGGGCAATTCTTGAGCAGCAGCTTGAAGAACTGACAGACGGTATTATGGATTTGAAGCGAAACCGTGGAGAAAACTTCTCCATTAAACAGCTTGAAAAGTCTAAAAAGTCCGTGAAACAAAAGCTGGAAAAGCTCAACGACCAAAGCCGAAAGGACGATGTTGTTACCTTTGAAGAACTCGGTGTGGACAGGCTTTTTATTGACGAGAGTCATTATTACAAGAACCTCTATCTTTACACCAAAATGCGTAATGTGGGCGGTATCGCTCAAACGGAAGCACAGAAATCCTCCGACCTGTTTATGAAGTGCCGATACCTTGACGAGCTTACAGGCGGTCGAGGAACGGTATTTGCAACCGGTACTCCTATCTCAAACAGTATGGTGGAGCTATATACCATTCAGCGATACTTGCAGTACAACACGCTTGTCAAAAACAACTTGCAGCACTTCGACTCGTGGGCAAGTACCTTTGGAGAGACTGTAACAGCCGTTGAGCTTACCCCGGAGGGAACGGGTTACAGAGCGAAAACCCGCTTTGCGAAATTCTACAACCTACCGGAGCTTATGGCGATGTTTAAGGAGGTCGCCGACATCAAGACGGCGGATATGCTGGAACTGCCTGTGCCGGAAGCACACTTCCACAATGTTGCGGTCAAGCCTTCGGAAATGCAGAAAGAGATGGTTGCTTCCCTTGCGGAACGAGCCGAGAAAGTCCGTGGCGGCGGTGTAGATTCGAGTGTAGATAATATGCTTAAAATTACAAACGACGGCAGGAAGTTAGCACTTGACCAGCGTATGCTTAACGATATGCTGCCTGATTTTGAGGGCAGTAAAATCAACGCCTGCGTCGATAACATCTACCGTATTTGGGAGGAAACAGCCGATAAAAAATCGGCACAGCTTGTGTTCTGCGACCTCTCAACTCCAAAGAATGACGGAACATTCTCGGTATATAACGACATCAGAAAGAAGCTCATAGAGCGTGGTGTCCCCGAAAGCGAAGTCCGCTTTATCCACGAAGCAGATACCGATGTGAAGAAAAAAGAACTGTTCCAAAAGACCCGTAAAGGCGAGGTCAGAGTGCTTCTCGGCTCTACGCAAAAGATGGGAGCCGGCACGAATGTTCAGGACAGACTTATCGCACTTCACGATGTGGATTGCCCGTGGAGACCGTCAGACTTGGAGCAGCGTTCCGGTCGAATTATCCGTCAGGGTAACTCAAATCCTGATGTAGATATTTACCGCTATGTAACGGAGCAGACCTTTGACGCATATCTCTATCAGCTTGTAGAGGGAAAGCAAAAGTTCGCCAGTCAGATTATGACGAGCAAATCCCCGGTGCGTTCTGCCGAGGATATTGATGAAACCGCCCTTTCCTATGCAGAGATTAAAATGCTTGCCACCGGCAACCCGTATATTAAGGAGAAGATGGATTTGGACATTCAAGTTCAAAAGCTGAAGCTCTTAAAATCCAACTTTCTATCTGAAAAATACGCTTTGGAAGATAAGATAATCAAATATTATCCGCAGCGAATTACAGCTTTGGAAAACCGTATTGAAGGATTGAAGCAAGATGTAGAAACTGCGAAACAGCACCCGAAACCAACGGACGACCGATTTGTCGGTATGGAGGTTAAGGGTGTTTTTTATTCCGAAAAAGCCGACGCCGGTAAAGCAATCATTGAAGCCTGCAAGCAGATGAACAGCCCCGACCCTATTCCTCTCGGCAAGTACCGAGGGTTTGAAACGGAACTGCTTTTTAATACCGCAGAGCGAAATTATGAGGTTCGACTGAAAGGTGCGACAAGCAGAAATGTTCCTCTCGGTGATGACGCACACGGCAATATTATCCGTCTTGATAACGGCATTGAGAGATTTGCCGAGAGCTTGTCGCTTGCGGAAAATGACCTTGAGAACACCACAAATCAGTTGGAAACCGCAAAGAAAGAAGTCCAAAAACCGTTTATCCAAGAGGAAGAACTAAAGACAAAGCTTGCCCGACTGGACGAGCTGAATATCTTGCTCAATATGGATAAGCGAGAAAACGAAATTGTCGGCGGCGAACCCGATGAGGGCGAAGTGCCGAAGACACGAAAGGAGAAAACCTATGAACGATAAAATGACACCCGATAAGGAAAGAGAAAACTGCCCTTGCAGGAAATCAATCATCAACCCTTTTGACGCAATGATGATGGTTGTGGTCAGGAGACTTGATAAAGCATATCTCGAATTGAAAAGAAGCAAACCACCCGCAAAGGAAGCAGAATTTGCTCTTAGAAATGCAAAGCTTTCTTTCTACGGAGAGTTGGTTCGACAGAGCATTGAAACGGTGTTTTCGCCGGAAGAAATCATTGCTTTGTATGAAAACGACGACCTTGCGGGAGGTGCTTGGACTGTTTGGAATGACATCGGCTGCCCTGTTGATAAGATACTCATTATCATTGCAAAGCTCAGTATCAACGAACCGATACAGAAAGCGGTTGCCGATTTGCTGATGTAGAACGGCGGTGATAATTATGCCGTATATTGCACCGGAAGTCATAACCGAAGCCAAACGAATGGATTTATTAACCTATCTTAGAGAGTATGAACCGGGCGAGCTTGTTAAATTTTCAAGTAACACCTACACCACAAGAACCCACGACAGCTTGAAGATTTCCAACGGCAAATGGATGTGGTGGTCGAGAGGTATCGGGGGCAAATCTGCCCTCGATTACCTTATCAAAGTCCGTGGAATGGATTTTGTGGAGGCGGTTCAGACCATTATGGGAAACGGTTCAGTCAGCTTTCCGACTTGTGAAAACATCAAAAGTTATGAGAACCAGCCTTTGCTTCTGCCTGAAAAAAGCCCCACTACCGATGTGGTATTTGATTATCTTTTCGGGCGTGGGATTGATTATGAAATTATCAACTACTGCTTGGAACAGAAGCTAATCATCGAGTCGCTCCCATATCACAATGCTGTTTTTATCGGCTATGACGAGAACAAAGAACCTAAATACGCCGCATACAGAGCAACAAATCAATCAAGAATTATGGGCGACTGCACCGGAAGCAAAAAGCAATATTCTTTCCGCCTGACTGCCGAGAACACCGGAGCGGTTCATCTTTTTGAGTGTGCCATTGACCTGCTTTCCTATGCAACTTTGATGAAGCTGGAGGGCAAAGACTGGCGACAGTTTAACCTTGTTTCTCTTGCGGGAGTGTATTCCCCAAAGCAGAAAATCGAGGACTCGAAAGTGCCTGTTACACTCGGCAGGCTGCTTGAAAAGGACAAAACAATCAGGCGAATTGTTCTTCATTTGGACAATGATATTGCCGGAAGAAAAGCGACCAAAGCGTTGCAGACGATTCTTTCAGATAAGTATGAAGTCGTTGACGACCCTCCCCAATATGGGAAAGATGTCAACGACTTTCTTTGTAAACGCTTGGGAATAAAAGATAAAACCGAAAGGAGTTTTGCACGATGAAACTAAAAGAAATCAGAGAAATGTACCCGGAGGGTACGCAGATTGTACTCACTGAAATGGCTGGCGAAAGTCAAATGCCCTATGGGCTAAAAGGAACAGTTAAGTTCGTTGACGACGCCGGACAGATTCATATGAGTTGGGAAAACGGCAGCTCTCTTGCTTTGAATATTCACGAGGATACCTTTGAAAAGGTCGAAGCACCGGAGAAGATTTCCGTCATTCTTGTTGAGCCGGGCAGGTATCCGAAACTTATTGAAATCGAGGATACCCTTGAAGCAATGCAGTCTCTTGTGGAGGGAGATATTGAAGAATATATGCCCTTTGAGGACGAGGTTGCCATCATCTGCAACGAGGAAGGAAAGATGAACGGTATGCCTCTGAACAGGGCTGTTTATTCCGAGCCTGAAAATGTTGAGATGAGTTATCCGCAGTTGAAAGCTCATTTCCGGCAGGCAGAAAAAGAAAGAAACCACACGACCGGATATATTGTTTTTACGGATGACAGCTTTGACAAGCCTTACACAGAAGAACAAAGAACCTATGTTGTCAGCAGTAACAATAAGGCTTTCATTGAGGGTATGGGCGGATATTCTATCTATGCTTCTTCCCTTGACGGGTCGGATAAATGTGTGCGACTGGAAGCGTATATGGCTGATGAACACGGTGGCAAGGACGGTTGGAAGATTGAAAAATGTTATGTGAAAGACGACAGCAACCGTGAAATGCTCGACATTATTGCCGGCAAGTTTTTCATTGCATACGCACCGATTGAGTCGGAAAAGTTCCTCAGTATGCCGAAAGAACTGGCTCGTAAGTACGAGGAAAAGTTCAAATACCCGGAGAGATTTTATAAGTCCTTGGACGGTATTGAAGCAAAGCCGTATAAGCCTGTCTCAAAGGATATGGAGAGATAAGAGTCAATCTATGGGGCAACCCTGAGTGTCTGCATAATCTTAGCGAGCAGACCATTTATGGACAGGAATGTCCAAAACGGTACACTCGTTAGGGGTTGCCCCTAATACCCCAAGCAAGAAAGGAGCATAAGCTTTGCGGGAGATAGTATTGGTCGCCGCCGGGTTACTCATCGGCGGCTTTTTCGGAGTAACAACAATGTGCCTGTTTCAGATAAACCGGGACAGACACTATATTTACAGAAAGGACAGCGATAAAAATGAGCAAGAGAAACATTGAAAAGCACATTCTGATGAACAAGGCAGAAGCTCAGGATTTGCAGAAAAAAGCAAAGCGGGCGTGTCTTTCCGAAGGCGGACTTATCCGTTTGCTTCTCAGAGGATACGAGCCGAGAGAAAAGCCCGATGAAAGATTTTACGATGTTATGCGTGAGCTTTCCGCTATCGGCAACAACATCAATCAGCTTGCGGCGAAAGCAAACACCCTCGGATTTGTGGACGCACCGCAGCTCAAAAAGGAAGCCGAGCGTTGGCACAAGTTTCAGGCTGATGTGGAGCGTACTTTTTTAAGACCCGATAAGAGCGATATGAAATGGCAGTAAGTAAATTGTGGTCGGTCACATCAAGGCTCGGTCAGGTAATCGACTATGCCGCCAATCCCGAAAAGACGGCGGCAGACATTTACACCGAGGAACAGTATCAGGCTCTCCGTGATGTTCTCAGCTATGCAAAGGACGAAGAAAAAACCGAGCGTGAGTTTTTCGTAGAGGGTATCAACTGCAACCCTGCGACCGCAAGAGACCAGTTTATATCTGTAAAAAAAGCATACGGCAAAGACGACGGCATTCAAGCCTATCACGGATACCTGAGCTTTAAGGAACAGGACATATCCCCGGAGCTTGCACAGAAAATCGGAATGGAATTTGCAAACGAAGTGTGGGGCAAAAGATTTCAGGTGGTGGTTACTACTCATCTGAACACGAAACACCTGCACTGTCATTATGTAATAAACTCCGTTTCCTTTGTGGACGGCAAGCGGTTATGGGGCGACGAAAAAGCGTGGTTCAAGTTTCGTTTGGTTGCCGACTGCCTTTGTGAAAAGTACGGACTGTATTACAATCCGAACCCAAACCGCAGTAAGCAATCCTCTTATTACTACAAGCAGGAACAAGCCGGTATGCCGAGCCGATATTCAATGACCCGTGACGCCATTGATGAAGCGATTGCACACAGCACCAACTTAAAGACCTTTGATTATATCCTGACTCAAATGGGCTATGAACATTGTCTCAGCGACAGTCGAAAGTATTGGACGATTGTCCCGAAAGGATACAAGAAGCCGATACGACTTAAATCACTCGGAGAGAATTATACCGAGGACGCAATCAAGCGTAGGCTGACGGAAAATCAAAAGGTTCTTATCGTTCCTTTTGCAAAGGAAACGGTAAGAGTCAGGCAGTACCGAATGCCCACAAGAGAACACAAAGTCAAAAAGGTCGGCGGACTGTATGGGCTGTATCTGCATTACTGCTATAAGCTGGGTTATCTGCCGAAGTACAAAAAACAGAATACCGCAAGGCTTCACTATCTTTTGAAAGAAGATTTGCTGAAGCTCGACAAAATCACTCAGGAGACAAGGCTGCTTGGACGGGAGAACATTTCTACCGACGAGCAGCTTTTCTCATATAAAGAGTCCGTGTTGTCGCAAATCAAATCCTTGACTGACGATAGAACGCACCTGCGAAAACAGTTAAGAAGAAATTTGAGTGACGATGAGCTATCAAATGTCAAAGAGCAGATTACGGCAATCACGAGCAAGCTGTGGACTCTCCGCAAAGAGGTCGGTCTTTGTGATGACATAGCCGAAAGGTCAAAGGT
>CEAF01034033.1_pt1 | contig 15287 bp, 10 predicted proteins | sample 557431 | NCBI WGS metagenome assembly CEAF01 (sample SAMEA3182068, study PRJEB8094) | gut metagenome | biome: human; feature: gut; material: Stool; isolation source: human stools | place: Canada | collected 2013-11-18 | reverse complement strand
CCGGGGCTTATTTCTACTTTTCTTTTTCCTACGCCCCGGCTTCTTGACTTCCCCGGGGCTTATTCTTACTTTTCTTCCTCTCACGCCCCGGCTTCTCGATTTCCCCGGGGCTTATTCTTACTTTTCTTCCTCTCACGCCCCGGCTTCTTGACTTCTCCGGGGCTTATTCTTACTTTTCTTTCTCCTACGCCCCGGCTTCTTGACTTCTCCGGGGCTTATTTCTACTTTTCTTTTTCCTACGCCCCGGCTTCTTGACTTCCCCGGGGCTTATTCTTACTTTTCTTCCTCTCACGCCCCGGCTTCTCGATTTCCCCGGGGCTTATTCTTACTTTTCTTCCTCTCACGCCCCGGCTTCTTGACTTCTCCGGGGCTTATTCTTACTTTTCTTTCTCCTACGCCCCGGCTTCTTGACTTCTCCGGGGCTTATTTCTACTTTTCTTTTTCCTACGCCCCGGCTTCTTGACTTCCCCGGGGCTTATTCTTACTTTTCTTCCTCTCACGCCCCGGCTTCTTGACTTCCCCGGGGCTTATTCTTACTTTTCTTCCCCTCACGCCCCGGCTTCTTGACTTCTCCGGGGCTTATTCTTACTTTTCTTCCTCTCACGCCCCAGCTTCTCGATTTTCCCCGGGGCTTATTTCTACTTTTCCTTCTCTCACGCCCCGGCATCTCGATTTCCCCGGGGCTTATTTCTACTTTTCCTTCTCTCACGCCCCGGCTTCTTGACTTCTCCGGGGCTTATTCTTACTTTTCTTTCTCCTACGCCCCGGCTTCTTGACTTCCCCGGGGCTTATTCTTACTTTTCTTCCCCTCACGCCCCGGCTTCTTGACTTCCCCGGGGCTTATTTCTACTTTTCTTCCTCTCACGCCCCAACTACCTAGAACCCCAACGGCTTATTTTCTTCTCAGATACCCTTGCAGCCGGTTTCCGTGACTGTCGACGGTTACTGTCAGAGCTCCATAGTCAGTGGTGAGGTACCAGGGGACCTTAGCATCTTCCAGGCGCTGTAGCGTCGCGGCATGGGGATGGCCATAGGAATTGTTACGACCACAAGAGATAATGGCGGCAGCGGGGCCGGCGGCGGCAAGAAACTCAGAACTGGTGGAATAGCCTGAGCCGTGATGCGCTACCTTCAGGATGTCTACCTTGAAGCCCCCTTGTCTCCGTGATTCCCACAACTCCTGCTGTTCTCGCGGTTCCTGCGATTCCTGCAATTTCTGCGCACTCTGCAAAGCCTGTGATTCCTGCGCTACCCGTAACGTCTTCGCTTCCTGTAACGTCTTCAACGTCTGCAATTCCTGTGTCAGCTGCTGCTCCCCTTCGCCTTCCACATCCCCTGTCAGGAGAATGCTTAGCTTCCCGGCACCCACGCCGAAGTTTTTCCTTTCACCGGTATCGCCATGACCGGTTCTCTCACCAGTAACTCCGACAGCAAAGCTGCCGTTCTCACCGTAAACTTCGCTAGCAGCTCTTCTGCCCTCTCCACTTGCTTCCATCCCCTCTGCCGCGCCCCACTTCACTGCTTTCGCAAATACCTCCACGTAGAAGCATTCCGAATAGGCATTGGCATCCGCAAGGGTCGTATTCTCCTCCGGGTGCAGACACCGCAGCCGGAGTCGACTATCCCTGATCTCATCGCCACATTTTATGTAACTTACCGGTACTCCGGCATATTCCGCGGCAACAAGCAATTTTTCAAAAGCCTCCCTGCGCTCCGCTTCCGTAATCGCAGGCAGAAACATCTGCTCCACGGTAATTCCCCATTCTCCACCGTTCTCCAGCAGTTCCAATATGCCATTCATATGGTCTTCATCTGGGTGCGATACAAACACACCGCGTAGAGACTGGATTCCCCGGCTCTTGAGATAAGGCTTCAACACATATTCACCGATTTTCCTCCGACTGGTACTGCCGCAGTCAAAAAGATATGCCCCCTGCCCGGTCTCCACCACGATACCGTCTCCCTGTCCCACGTCCAGAAAAGTCACACGGCTTCCCCGATCAAAATTGCCGGTCAGTAAACCAACTATTAATACTAAAATCATTGCGGCTACAATTCGGCACATAACTCCGTTCCTATATGTTATCACTCCCTGCCATGTATACCAAAAATTTGCTAAAACATGCCGCCATCTGGTGGGACATATTTCAGAGTACCTGTCAGAATGCTGCATCTTTTTTCTGTTACTCTCTCTTTTTCTACCCCTACCGCTATCATCCACTCCGCGTGTTTCCCGACGCTGCCTTTCTCTTTCAGCGCAGTGTCCGTCTCCATGATTATTTTCCGCCACATAAGCTGCATAAAGTCTTTGCCGCTTCCATTTTTCCGCATAATTCCTGCCAATGATCAACACAAATAGCCCACTATAATAAACGATCATCTGCCACTTTGCCGGGCGTCCCACGCACCATACCGCTCCCGGCAGTTCTCCGAACCGTTCGCAGATCCATTCATACCACCACAGGATCAGACAATCCACCGTCCCTGCAATTCCCAGTCCCGGGATCAGTGACAGGATTCCCCCTGCCATCACCACACTCATAAAGGGCAACACCAGCAGGTTCAATAATACCGAGTAGACAGGGATCTCATAAAAAAACCAGAGCTGTATGGGCAGCGTAAAAAGAATAACTCCGGCACTGGCGGCAAAACCGCTTTTAAGTGCTGACACCATGCGCCAAAGCCTTTCATACACCACCTTCCGCCAGCCTTCCCGGTACTTGTTCCTCTCGTAAGCGGAATCACCCAGAATATCTGTCACGGTCAGAAGCCCTGCCACCACACTACTGGCCGTTTCCACACCGACATTATCTTCCCTACCATCCCCGGCAAACACCGGTGTCAACAAGCAGATCCCCAGCACCGCCCCAAAAGACATCAAAAAGCTCACATCCCCAAGCCTCTCCGGTTGCTGCAACACCAGCAATGCCGCCAACAGCCCCACACCTGTCAACATATCGTAAGTCCTTCCCACGAATATCCCCAACATCTGCAGCAGATACATTCCTATGGCACGGTTGGCGGATACACTCATGCCCACCATCATACCGTACAGAAGCAGTGTCATGGCACCTCCCGCTGCTGCCACTCTGACCGGAGCCCCCAGTCTCTTAAGCAGCCGGTAGCATCCCATCCCCAGCAAAGTAATATGCAGCCCTGAAATGCTTAAGATATGGGCGATCCCATTCCTCTGGTACAGCGCCTTTACCTCCGCATCCAGTTCTTCCTTCTCCCCCAGCAGTAATGTCTGCATAACGGAAGCCTCTTTCTCCGGGAATACCTTTGCCAGTCTGTCGTGTAATCTCCTTCGAAAGGCAAACAACTTTTCTCTCAAAAAGCTATAGTCCTCCTCCGCTGCCAGAACCTGTGCTTTCCGCACTCTGCCACCGATGCCCTTTCCCGCAGAATAGGCCCGCACGTCAAATTCCCCGTGATTGGTCGCAGCATCGAAGTGCGAAAAAACGCCTTCCAGAACAATATGCTGGCCCAGTCTCAGGCTCTGTACCTCCTGTGTGTTTGTCAACTCACATTGTAATTTTCCAGAATAGGAATATTTTAGATCGTTTTGAATAATAGAAATTGATTTCAGAATAATCGTTTCAGAAGTTCTTGTGTCTATCCGTCCCGTGATCCTCACCGGACTTCCGTCAGGCGGCAGTACGCCGGCATCCCCGGTGTCTGCCCCCGTCAGTATTCTTCCTATGGCGAGCACTATCACGAGACACAGACACGCCATAAAAAGCGGTCGTCTCATTAAGCTCCCTTCCGCAGGCAATCCCGCCTGCCCACAGTCAGGACTGTTCCGACAGTCCAACGCAAAAACAGTCCTGTCCCGCATAAATTCAAAATTTACTGTTCCAAAGTCGTTACATAATCCAGATTCCGTTCAAAAGTGGAATTGCTGAAGGTAGATGGCACTTCGCCGTTGACCAGGATCTGTACTTTATTGATATTATCCAGTTCCACCAGGGAATTCACGATGGAGTAAACTGCTACCTCCGTGGAAACATTGTTCACCACGGTCAGGAAGCTGGAATCCAGATTCACATAGCAGATGCCATCTTTGGTCAGGATATTGATGATCTTGGTCTCCGGATTGATCACCGGGTACAGACCCTCAATCTGTCCGCTGGGTCCCGCGATCAGTTCCTCCACCACGAATCGCTCCAACGGAGTATTGGTGGAATAATGCTTTTCTCTGTAGGCCGCGATCAGCTTATCACCGTCTGCATTGGCAAAATACAGCTTTACCTTCACCAGTTCATAGGTGTTGATCTCGTTACCGTCATTATTGATGAACTGCTCGGCATTCATCCAGCCTACCAATTCCCCTGCATTGTCATATAACTGACTGCCTTCCACGGTAATCGTCACATATTTCACATTGGACAGCTGCGTCAGTGTCCTTACAACGGCCGCCCGCACCAGTACTTCTGTGGTGACCGAAAGTTCGGAATATGCCTTATCCACATTGATCACAAGTTTTCCGTCTTCCACTTCATAATCCAGAACCTGAAATCCCATGTCAAAAGGCGCCTTATATTCCAGCTTTTCCGGGGTGGTGGAGAGAAATGTCATGGTCTCTTCCAACTGTTCCTCCGGTGTCTTGGTGTTCAGATACTGGTCATGAACCTCAACCTTCGTCTCTGCGGTATTTACATAATACACCGATATCTTTTTGCCGGTCTCCGGCTCTCTCGTGCCACAGCCGGTCAGGACTGCCAGCAACATCAGAAGCATACCGGTCAAAACATATTTTTTAACTCTCTTCATAACTACACAATCTTTCTTACAACAGCTCCGTCTAAGAGGCGATATATGTCAGCGGGATCTTCACCAGGAAACAGGAGCCCTGCCCCTCGGTACTCGTCACCGTAAGGGATCCCTTGTGCATCAGGACGGCGCTCTTGGTGATCGCCAGTCCCAGTCCCGTTCCGCCGATCTCTCTGGAATGAGACTTGTCCACACGATAGAATCTCTCGCAGATATGTGCCAGAGCCTCCTCCGGTATACCGATTCCAGAATCACTGACTTCAAAGGTAAAATACTGATGATCCGCATCCAGTATCACCTTCACCCAGCCATGATCCTTATTGTATTTGATGGCATTCTCCACCAGATTCGTCATGATCAGGGTCATCTTGACTTCATCCACCTCTGCCACCACAGGACGGACGCTTTCAAATACCACTTCCACATCCTTCTTCCGGGCGATGGGCCGCAGTCTCTTTAAGATCAATTCCGTCAGATCATTGATGTTCAACGATACAATATTCAGATCCTGTACCTTTTTATCCATTTTTACCAGTGCCAACAGATCCGTAATGATCTGGTTCTCTCTGTCAATCTCGGAAGCAATGTCTTCCATGAATTCTCGATACAGCTCCGCCGGTACATTTTCCTGTGCTAGCAGGGAATCCGACAATACCTTGATGGATGTCATGGGTGTTTTCAACTCGTGGGACACATTTGCCACAAATTCCTGTCGGGAATCGTCCAATGCCTTCATCCGCTTCAACAGCTGGTTGAACGCATCTACGATATGTACGGTCTCCACATAATCTGGCACAGAGATCGTCTCATCACTGAAGCCTTCCTTTACCGCATTGATGGCCTGTGTGACTCTGTTGAAAGGTCTCGTCAAAGCTCTGGACAGTATGATAGCCAGTGCCAGGATTGCCACCATCATGATCACTTCCAGAATGTACGCCTTACGATTCAGCACTTCCTTGGCATTTACGATACTGTCATTGGAAATGCTGGTCAGCATAACGCCCCGGATGGCATCCGGATTCCTTTTTCCGTTTTCGTCCGTAGTGTTTGCCGTGGTATCCATGATGGGAGTGGTCATTTCTATGTAACCGTGCTCCGGGTCATAATGGGAAATGTTTTCCCCCTGAAAACATTTGATGACCTCCTCGGAAATGATGGTCTTTCCTTCACTGATGCCGTAGGTATCTTTTTCCACCTTGAAATTCTTGTTGATGATCATAACGCGGCCTTCATACAGATTGGACAGCATCTCCAGTTCCGCATTGATGACTTCTCTGGAATTGCCGGTGTCCTCTCTGACACCATGGCTGCTTAAATAATTGTTGCTGATCAGATGATTGGCCAGGATCATCAACTGGTTCTGTACCACTGTGGTCCGCTGTTCCACCGCCAGATCCTCGTAATTGCTCACGATACCGTGGCGCATGGCAATACAAGGCACCAGGCCGATCACCAGCGTCAGCAGGAAGATCCTCGCCCGCAGACTTCGAAGCGCGATCATGCTCTCCAGCTTTTCCCATATAGTTGCAAAACGTTCTTTATTCCATTTTTTCACAGTATAAAAACCTCAGTTCCGAACCTCTCCATGCCATTCACAAAACCGCACGATAAATCGTGCTCTCCGCTGCTTCGCAGCTACTTTTGTTCATTTGCGTGGCGGTGGCTCTATTCGAGCCACCTTCAAAGATAAGAGAAATTGATTCTTACATGCAAGCATGGCGAATCATTTCCTCTTATCTTTGCCGGTTCTCATAGTCTCACTTATTATTAAAGTAGTACCCGACACCCCATTTGGTATGCACGTATCTGGGCTCGCTGGGATTGGACTCGATCTTCTCACGCAGTCTCCGGATATGTACATCCACTGTACGCACATCACCGGGATAATCCGTACCCCATACCAGCTTCAACAAATTCTCCCTGCTGTATACCTTGTCGGGATTCAGCATCAGAAGTTCCAGCACTTCGAACTCCTTGGCCGTCAGTCCGATCTCCCTGCCCTGGATGTAGGCTCTTTTGCCGTCACGATCCAGCTTCATATCGCCGCTTTCCAGAATACCGGTGTTCTCTGTGGTTCCTTTTTTCGGCTCCATTCTGCGGAAGATAGCTTTGATCCGGGCTTTCACTTCCAGAATGTTAAAAGGCTTGGTTATGTAATCGTCCGCGCCGTATTCCAGTCCCAGGATCTTATCCATGTCATCACCCTTGGCGGTCAACATGATCACCGGTACATTGGAAAATTCGCGGATCTGCTGGCAGACCTCAAAGCCGGTCAGCTTCGGCAGCATGACGTCCAGTAATATGATGTCATATTCCTTGTTATGCGCCATCTGCAATGCTTCCTCACCGTCATAAGCACAATCCACTTCCATGTTGTCCTGTTCCAGACTGAAACGGATTCCCTTCACGATCAGCTTCTCATCATCCACTACCAGCACTTTCTTGCCTGCCATCTTTCCTTAACCTCTCTATCCCTTACTTTTCTCTTCACGGTCCCGGCATAAGCCCTCATTGTACCGTGATCTTATCACACAATTTGTCATACGCGTTCTGTTTGATCCCGGATACCTTCATAATGTCTTCCTTCGTCTGAAAGGCTCCGTTTTGCTCCCGGTAGCGCACAATATCTGCCGCCCGGGAAGCTCCGATCCCCGGCAGCGCACACAATTCCTCCGCAGATGCCGTGTTGATATTCACAAGTCCCTCCGCCGTCGCTTTTACCTCGGCTTCCAGAGTCTCCGCTTCCTCCAACGTTGGAAAATACAGCTTCTGACCATCCGTCACCGTTTCTGCCAGATTCACATAAAAAGGATCCGCCTCCGCTGTCATACCTCCGACCAGTCGCAGGGCTTCCTCCGCTCTGCTGCCCTCCGGCACTTCCACGACTCCGGGATCCTGCACTGCGCCGCAGACATAGACATATATCATCTGCGGTTCAGCCTTTGCCGGTTCCTGCACTGTCACGCTGCTGCCTGCAGGCTCCGCTGCCTGTTCCACCGCTTCCAGTGAGGGAAATTCCGCCACATCTTCTCCGGATGGAATCAGCACAATGGCCTCATCCTTCCTCTGACAGCCGGTCATGAACATCACCAGACTGAAAAACATTCCGATCAAACCTGCATATTTTGTTTTAAAAAACCTTATCGAAAACATCATAGTCCCCTTTCCATTTTCCTGATTCCTTCACAAAATTTCAGGGGATTGCCTCTCTATGCTGTTAACTTTCATTGTACTGGAATCGCACGGAATTTACAAGCCGTTTTCGCATTTGTGGTAACGATTCAGAACCCCTTCGCAAAATTGCCGCTACGAGGATAGCTCTGGATCATTTCCACTTGAAAATCACAATACCCACAATCGCCACGGCCATGCCGATGGCTTTCCGCCACTCCCAGGGCTGCTTCTCCACACCGAACCATCCGAACAGTTCGATAATATATGCTACAGCAAGCTGAGCGACCACAATAAGCATTACCGCTTTGGCCGGTCCCAGGGCATCCATACTGCGGATCACAGTGTAGGTGATAAAGGCTCCGATGGCCCCTCCCAAAAGCATATATCTGGGCTCCACCTGCGCTATCTTCAAGAATGAAGTCCGCTCCGTACACAGCCATGCTCCCAGACATACCAGCAATGCTGTAAACTGCACAAATGCACTGGCGGTCCAGATGCCGGTGGATTTCGTCACCTGGGTGTTGAACACTCCCTGGATACTCATCAACGCACCGGAAACTAAAGCAATCAAAAAACCGATCATAGGATTCTACCACCTTTTCTTTTTAGTAGTAGTCTATCCTGTGACCGGTTCGTTCATTCATATTTTATTGTAACGGTTTTAGTTCTCTGTACCACCTACCTGTCCGGCTATGGTCTCGTCCAGCTGCTGTACCAGAGTAGTCACGTCGTCACCGTTCCATACCTTGGAAAACAGTACTTCCAGCTGCATCCAAAAATTTCCCGTCTCCAGCATCTTCGGCAATGACACACTGTCCGCATACTCATCGGCAAAGATCATAAGCGCACCGTTGTCTGCATTCTCTGCCGCCTGAAGACTTGCCGGCATTTTGCCGGAGCGTTCATACAGGCCGTCCGCATATCCTTCTGCCAGATACGCTGCGAAACAGTCCGCCAGTTCCTTGTGTTCCGAATAGCTGTTGATGACTGCCGCTCCCGTAACAGACAAAGATCTGCTCTGCAGTTCGGCGCTGACATCCGGCATACGGGCAATTCCGTAATTAAATGCAAGGCTGCCGTCCGCTTTTGCCTCTTCCAGCCGTTTGACCACATCCGTGGTTCCGATGGTGAACATGGTCTTGCCATCGATAAAGTCCTGGATCACAGAATCATAAGTCACCGTATCGGATTCAATAAAGAAGAACTGGTTCAGTGCCTTGTACACTTCCAGACACTGAATGGTCTCCGGATTATTGATATCAATATCATTTCTGTCATCCCCGGGATCACCGCCTACGATCATGTAGTTGCCTACGATCCAGTAGTTGTAGAAAATATTGTTCACGTCCCATTTCATGACACCTTCCACACCTTCCGGTGCATCAAAGGTATCTGCAATATTCAGCAGATCATCCACTGTGGAGGGAAGTGCTTCCGCGAAATACTGCTCTGCCAGCGCATTTACCGCTGCCTCATCCGCTGTCACCTGTTCCGTGGTCTGGTCTTCCGGAAGAGAATCTTCCTCGATGATCTCTTCTCCTTCCCCTATGGGTTCATCATTCTCACTGCTTCCCGCCAGTTCTTTCTCCGCCTGCTGGGTTGCCCAGGTTCGAAGATAATCTTCATTATATACCAACGCACTGGTATCAAAATAAACCGGGTAACCGATCAGCTTCTGATCATAGGTTACCGCAGACAGAGCCGCCTGGGAAAAATGGTCTGTATTGCAGATTCCCACAGTGTCAGGCACTTTCGATGCCAGTCCTGCCAGATAAGCCTTTTCCAGAGAGTCACTGCTCAACAGGTAGATATCCGGTATCTGATCGGAATGCAGGGTCTCCTGATTGATAGCTTCCAGATATTCACTGTCAGAAGTAAGTACGGGAATCACACGGACTCCACTGTTCTGTTCTCCGAAGGATACTGCTGCCGCATTGATATAACCGGACAATGCCTCATCGGAATACCAGCAATAGATTGTCTCCTTTCCTCGAAACAGCTGCAGTCCGCTTCCGCTCTCCTGTGTCTGACTCATCTCCTGCGTACTTCCGTAAACAGCTGCAGCAGCCATGGCGATCACAGCTGCTGTAGCGATAATTCTTTTTTTCAAAAACATAAATTCACCTAAACCTCTTATTCGATACAGGTGTCCAAAATAGCAATCATTTCGTCCACATTTTCCCGGGTAATCACGAGAGGCGGTACGAAGCGGATAATGTCCGCACCGGCATTGATCAGAATTAATCCCTTCTCCAATGCTCTGTTAATAATGTCTCCTACCGGATGGTCAAATACCAGTCCCTGCATCAGTCCCACACCACGGCGTTCTTTGATACAGTCATACTTGTCTGCCAGTTCGTTCAGACGCTGTTCCAGATAGGGAGCCACCTCTCTCACATGTTCTATTATATGGTCCTCTTCGAATAAATCAAGCACTTTTTCCACTGCTGCGCAGGCTAAGGGGTTACCGCCGTAGGTGGTTCCGTGATCTCCCGCTGTCAGAGAATGCTGTGCTACTTTCTCCGTCATCATAAATGCACCTACCGGTACACCGCAGCCCAGTGCCTTGGCAGAAGTCATGATGTCCGGCTTCACGCCGAAACGCTGCCATGCATACATGTAACCGGTACGTCCCATGCCGCACTGGATCTCATCCAGAATCAGCAGGATATCCCGCTCATCGCACAGATCACGAACCTGTTTTAAGAATTCTTCATTAGCGGGACGCAGTCCGCCCTCGCCCTGTACAGTCTCCATAATGATGGCACAGGTCTTGTCTGTCACCTGATCCAGCACACTCTGGAAATCATTCAGTTCTGCAAATTTGATATGTCCGATCATGGGCTGGAACGCCTCACGATACTTGGGGTTGCCCGTTACTGACAAAGCTCCCATGGTTCTGCCGTGGAAGGAGTGATTCATGGCAATGATCTCATGGTCGGTACAGCCATCCTTCAGATACGCATATTTTCTGGCAGCCTTAATGGCACCTTCCACTGCTTCCGCACCGGAATTGGTGAAAAAGACACGATCCATGCCGGATACTTTTTTGATCTTACGAGCCGCCTCGATGGCAGGCACGTTGTAATAATAATTGGAGGTGTGGATCACCTTGTCGATCTGTGCCTTCAGCGCATCGTTGTATGCCTTGTTCTGATAGCCCAGGGCAAATACAGCGATTCCCGCTACGAAATCCAGATATTTTTTACCGTCGGTATCATACAGATGTACACCTTCGCCCTTGTCCAGAACAATCTGATACCGGTTATAAGTATGCAACAGGTCTTTTTCCGCCTCTGCAATATATTCTTTCATGGTGTCGCTCATTTTTCCTCTCCATTCCGCAGACGTTCTTTTCGTCAAGGAAACGCAAACCAAATTTCTAATTTGGTTTTGCGATAATGGCTACTTTGTGACGCCTGCGGCACAAATAGCCGGGTGCGGAATAAGCTGCCAGGCTTATTCTGCACACTTTTTTCACTCCTCATCGGATACGATTGCGGTTCCAATACCCTGATTGGTGAATATTTCCAGCAACAGACAGTGTGCCAGACGTCCATCCAGAATATGCACACGGTTTACACCGTTGCGGATCGCAGAAGTACAGTTGTTCAGCTTCGGCAGCATACCACCGCCGATGTAACCATCGTGGATCAGTCCCTCTGCCTCGGAAGCTGTCAGTCTGGAAATAAATGTGGACTTGTCATTGATGTCCTTGTACAATCCCTCGATATCCGTCAGAAATGCCAGTTTCTCCGCATGTACTGCTTTTGCGATAGCGCAGGCCGCATCATCCGCATTGATATTGTAGGTGTGATAATCCTTGTCCAGTCCAATGGGAGCGATGATGGGCAGGTAATCCTTCTCCAGCATGTCAAAGAGAATATCCGGATTCACGCCGGTGATCTCACCCACATAACCGATGTCCTGACCGTTGGAATATTTTTTCTCTACCTGAAGCAGGCCGCCGTCTTTACCGCTGACACCTACTGCTTTCACGCCCAGCTCTTCCACCATGGTCACAAGGCTCTTATTTACCTTGTTCAGTACCATTTCCGCGATCTCCATGGTCTCCTCATCGGTGACACGCAGACCGTTGACGAACTTTGCCTCTTTTCCGACCTTGCCGACCCAGCGGCTGATCTCCTTACCGCCGCCGTGAACGATGATGGGCTTGAAACCTACCAGTTTCAACAGCGTTACGTCCTTGATGACGTTTTTCTGCAGTTCCTCATTGCTCATGGCGCTGCCGCCGTATTTTACCACGATGATCTTACGGTTGAATTTCTGTATGTAAGGAAGCGCCTCGATCAGCACCTCTGCTTTTTTCATTACCTGTTCCATATCTTTTTCCATTTTTATCCTCATTTCCGCAGATACCGTGATCCGCCTGTCATTTATCTTTCCGGTCGTTCTTTTTTAGGAACGATAGTCCGCATTGATCTTCACATAATCATAGCTTAAATCACAGCCCCATGCGGTAGCTTCTGCCTCACCCATATGCATATCCACCAGTGCGGTGACCTCCGGATCGGAGAGGATCTTCGTGGCCTCTTCCTCGCTGTAATCACATGCCACACCATTACCGAAGATATGAATCTTGCCGCTCTTGCTCTCAAAATACAGATCCACATTTTCCGGGTCGAATTTGGCTCCGGAATAACCCAGTGCACAGAGGATACGTCCCCAGTTGGCATCATGTCCGAAGATAGCTGCCTTGGTCAGAGAAGAACAGATCACGGATTTTGCCAGAGTTCTGGCATCTTCTTTGCTGACTGCGTTTATTACTTTGGTCTCGAACAGTGCTGTGGCGCCTTCGCCATCTCCTGCCATTTTCTTTGCCAGGAATGTGGTGATCTCATGCAGTGCCTTGCAGAAGTTGTCGTAATCCTCGCCCTCTGCGGTAATCTCCTCGTTGCCAGCCATACCGTTGGCCAGCACCAGCAGTGTATCATTGGTGGAAGTATCGCCATCCACGGAGATCATGTTGAAGGAATCCACTACATCTGCGCTGACGCACTTCTGCAGCATCTCCTTGGAAATTTTCACATCTGTGGTTACAAAACCTAACATCGTGCACATATTCGGATGGATCATACCGGAACCCTTGCACATACCGCCCAGAGTCACAGTCTTGCCACCGATCTGTGTCTCGATGGCGATCTCCTTGGAAATGGTATCGGTGGTCATGATGGCATGGGCTGCATCGGAGCCAGCCTCCAGAGTATCTGCCTTGGCTGCCACCAGTTTCTCGATGCCGGCGGTGATCTTGTCTACGGGAATCTGCATACCGATGACACCGGTGGATGCAACCAGTACGGCATCGGTGGGCACGCCCAACAGTTCTCCGGCACATTTCGCTTCTGCTTCACAGCAGTCCAGTCCCTGTTTGCCGGTGCAGGCATTGGCGATTCCCGAATTGACTACCACTGCCTGTGCAAATGCAGAATGTTCCACGATCTGCTTATCCCACAGTACAGGAGCCGCCTTTACCACATTGGAGGTAAAAGTACCGGCTACGGTACAAGGTGCCTTGCTTACGATCAGTGCCATATCCTTACGATTCTGATATTTAATGGCAGCCTCCACACCTGCTGCCTCAAAGCCTTTTGCTGCGGTCACACCGCCCTGGATCTGTTTCATGTTGGAATAATCTCCTTTCGCTTCCGTTTTATTTATTAAACGCCGTAATGTTCTCTTCATTCAAAGTAAAGTCGTAGTAGTTCAAGTCTTCCCGCTTTGTCCATCCAATGCATTTCCAGAAAGCGTTTCCGATGTCATTCTGGGTAAAAGCGATCAGGCTGACCTTGTTGATATGTTCCGCTTTCAGAGCATTCATGCAGTGGACGACCATGGCTTTGCCGATGCCAAGTCTTCGGTAATCTTCTCTGACACATACATGGTACAGACAGCCTCGTCGTCCGTCATGGCCGCAGAGGATGCCGCCCACTACGGCTCCATCCTCCCCGATGGCTACCACACTGGTGCCGGGATTCCGGTTGATAAAACGTTCCACACCTTCTCTGGAATCATCGATGCTCCGGATACCGAAACCGTGAATGGTCATCCAGAGGGCATGCAGACCGTCATAATCTTCTATGGTCATGGGTTTGATCGTAAACTGTTTGTTCATGTATGTATTTTATCCTTTCTAATCCTTTCCGTATCTGCTTTAAGGGAAGCAGGGAACCAGCTCCAGTCCTTCGCTCTCAGGAAGCCCGAACAGCAGGTTCATGTTCTGTACTGCCTGTCCTGCGGCACCCTTTACGAGGTTATCCAGTGCACCCATCATAATGATACGGCCGGTACGCTCATCAATGACAAAATTGATGTCCACGTAGTTGCTGCCTTCCACCCACTTGGTCTCGGGGCAGCTGCCCTTATCCAGCACACGGACGAATTTCTCGTTTGCATAATATTTATCATAGACAGCTTTTACTTCCTCATAGGTAGGAAGTGTACCGTCCGGTTTTCTCTTCAGTGTTGCATACTCGGTTGCCAGAATTCCTCTGTTCATGGGTACGAGGTGCGGGGTAAAATTAATGGTCACCTGGCAGTTGCCCGCATAGCCTAACTGCTCCTCGATCTCGGGGGTATGTCTGTGGCTTGCCACGCCGTAGGCTTTCATGTTCTCGTTCACTTCGCAGAACAGGTTGGGCACCTTGGCGCCTCTTCCTGCACCGGAGGTACCGGACTTGGCATCCACGATCAGGGTGTTCACATCGATCATGCCTTCCTTGACCATGGGATACGCAGTCAGGATCGAACAGGTGGTGTAGCAGCCGGGGTTGGCTACCAGTCTGGTCTTCTCCGTGATCTTGTCACGATTGATCTCGCAGAGTCCGTATACTGCTTCCTCAATGAACTGAGGAGATTTGTGCTCGATGCCGTACCATTTTTCATAGGTGGCCACATCCTTGATCCGGTAATCAGCAGACAGATCCACGATCTTCACCTGAGAGAGAATCTCCTCTGTCAAAAGGCCCGCCAGAAATCCCTGAGGGGTTGCGGTAAAGATCACATCCACCTGCTTCGCCAGTTCTTCCAGATTGTCATCCTTGCAGATATCCTCCACCAGCTGGAACATGTTCTGGTATACCTGATAATACTTCTTATCTATATAGCTTCGGGAACCGTACCATACGATTTTGGCATCCTTGTGGTTTAACAGGATCCTTACCAGTTCTCCTCCGGCATAACCGGTTGCTCCGATGATTCCTACTCTGATCATTTTTCTACCTCTCTTGTTTATGTCATCGTTTTTTATTTCTGTCACCGCGATACTTGTGTCAACGAATTGCTTCTGTCGCCGCCATACTTGTGTCAACGAATTGCTTCTG
>CEAF01006721.1_pt1 | contig 15294 bp, 15 predicted proteins | sample 557431 | NCBI WGS metagenome assembly CEAF01 (sample SAMEA3182068, study PRJEB8094) | gut metagenome | biome: human; feature: gut; material: Stool; isolation source: human stools | place: Canada | collected 2013-11-18 | reverse complement strand
CTCTGTTAATTGTCCTGATGTGCTTTGGGCAAGATCTTGAAAATATGTCACTTGATCGCTTGTTCTACACGAAGTTAATAGAACAAGAGATAGAGCTACAACGACTGTTTTTATTCTCATTTTATTGTTTTATGAATTAAGTTAGAATAATAACGTGAAATAATTTGTTTTATTATATTCTTGTCTTTTGTTTTTGTGTTTGTTAAAATAAAGTATTTATTCGTGTTCTATTTTAAATGCCCGTACTTTTAACCACGAATCAACTTGTTTACTAGTGATATTTAATTCATATTCACCTTGTTTTAAATAAATACTTCCCATGTTTTGCCATTCAAAACCGGTATGTCCACCGGGAGTCGCTTGATTATTTCCTGTTAGAGTAATTTCATTTCCAAAGTTAAATGTAATTGTTCCAGAAGAATATCCAGCTAATAATGTGCTAATTTTGTATGTATCATTATGCTTTATGTGTATTTTATAGGTTAAACGTCTTCCTTCGTACCAATTAATACATGGTTTTGTTTCAAAGTCATCAATTCTAACATTTCCGATCTGTGCCCCCAAGGCATCTAATTGGAGTATATTATTGATTTCTCTTGTACCTTCTATTAAACGCGGTTCACTTTTAAATTTAATATCTAACATGGTACACATTTTATCAGAAAATTGTTTTTGCGGTAGACCTGTTAAATGTAGGCCTACTCCATCAATAGCTTCGATTTTGAAAGATAATTGAGGGGATGACGGAAATGACAGTTCTACTTCATTGGTTGCATTCATGATACCGGGTAACCAAAGTTCTCCACTGCCATCCCAATAAAATATGTGATAAAAAAGATGTTGAGATCCATTCTTTTTACGCCATGTAGTGGGGCCATATGGTAGATTGAATCGGAATGGGCTTTTTCTAGTACCGTATATACCATCACTGTTTTCATTAACCCATTGCCCAACTTTTTCTAAAATTATTTGGCACTGTTCAGGGATTGTACCATCGGCTCTGGGACCTACATTTAGTAATAAGTTTCCTCCTAGCTTGTTTGCTCGTAATAGGCACCATAAAATAAATTCTGGTTCTTTCCATCCTGTGTCAAATTGATTGTATCCCCAAGAGCCATTTAGGGTCATACAAAGCTCCATGTTTTCATATTCGGTGTTTTCATCCATTGCTTGTTCTGGGGTTTCAAAATCTCCTTGATAGGCTGGCAATGTAGAAATACGGTTGTTTTGGATAATAGTTGAACTTGAATTAACAATTAAGGAATTACACTTTTCTGCAAATTCTTCATAAGGATTATTTGAATCCCACCAAAATATATCGGGATGATAACGTTCTAACAAATCACTTATCATTGGATATGTATACTTTTCCATGTACTGTTGATTTTCAGCATAGGAATATTCTGACATATTTAACTCCGGTATAGGCCCCATCCCACCAGTATGCATCCAATCACGAGTATGAGAAAAATAAATACCAAATTTGAGCCCGGCTGCACGTGTTGCCTGAGCAAGTGGGGCAATGAGATCGTTATTCCACAGAATTCCTGCGGGTGTTTGCGAAACATTCCACTTGGTGGCATTACTATTCCATAAACAGAAACCGTCATGGTGTTTAGATGTAATAACGATATATTTCATTCCGGCTTTTTGTGCTAAACTGACTATTGCTTGGGGATCATATTTAGCCGCAGTAAAAGAGGAAGCGTATTTACGGTATGATTCTCTAGGAATAGATGCCTCGTATAAAATCCATTCTGCTCCTGCTCCTTTTCCTATTTGAACAGTGTCAATTTGACTGTTTTTATTGCCTATACTTTGAAAATGAATGGATGTCCCTTCTGTGTTTTTACCTATATATTCACCTGCTAATGCAGAATATATTCCATAATGGATGAACATGCCGTAGCGGGCATCATTCCACCAATCCATTTTACTTCCCTTAATCTGGGTTGTATCTATTGGTTCACAGGGTGGAGAAGGGACTTCTACTATGGAGTCTTTGCAGCTACTTATGCATATGTATAAGATGAATGGGATAGTTAATGCTGTTTTTCTTATTTTACATTTCCAATGTTTAGTTTTCATAAGGTATTTTCTAATAGTGTATGTATTTAAATAGTTGACGTAAAGTTAATTGTGCAATCTTATCATTTATTAAGTAAACGATGGTTTCCTGTGTTTATTACAGGGGGGGGTATAAAAAAAGGAAGAAAAGGCTCGTTTTTTTTATGTTATCTCCAATAAAACACCTAATTTTGTACTCATGATTGAATTAGCACAGCACATAGAAGTCTTGTTATTAGAGAATGATTGCGTAATCGTTCCCGGATTTGGAGGTTTTGTAGCATACTATACCCCTGCAATGCGGGTTGAAGGAAACACTTTCCTCCCTCCTACTCGCACCATCGGTTTTAATCCGCAGTTAAAGTTGAATGACGGATTGTTGGTACAATCATATATGGCTGTGTATGACACGAACTTTTCGGATGCTACTAAGATAGTAGAAGAAGAAGTGGCGGAGTTGATTGCGGTGCTTCATAAAGAGGGAAAGGTAGATTTGGCAAATGTAGGAGAATTGAGGTATACGATTCATGGTGCCTATGAATTTATTCCTTATGAGAACAGAATTACTACACCTTATTTATATGGACTTGATTCTTTTGAGATGAAAGAGTTGGCAGTTTTGTATAAGCCGGAAGAGAAAGTGTTGATTCCTGTGGCAGCTCAGGAGAGAACAAAGCCATATGAAATTAGGATAAATCGCGCTGTTTTGCGTAATGCCGTCGCTATGATAGCTGCAATTGCGTTATTTTTTGCGTTTTCTACTCCAATAGAGAATACGGCTGTTGAAAAAGATAATTATGCCCGGTTACTTCCGATAGATTTATTTGAAAAAATCGAGAACCGATCTGTAGTGATGACTCCTGTTGAGGTGAAACAAGAGACGAAAAAAAGTGTGACAACGGCGAAGATATCGCATGGGGCTACCTCTTCTGAAAAAGAAACAGGAAAAAGGGCAACGAAACCTCTGGTGGTGAAAGAAGTAAAGGTTGTTAAACCTGTAGCAGAGAAGCAGATGGAAGATAATTATCACATAATCGTAGCCGGAGGTATTACTTTAAAGGATGCGGAGATAATGGCTGAGCAGCTTAAGGCGAAAGGATTTCCTAAAGCTAAGGTTTTGAATAGTGATGGTAAAGTTCGTGTAAGTATCATGTCGTATGCTACTCGTGAGGAAGCTATGAAGCAACTTCTGAAAATAAGAGAGAATGAAGCTTATAAAACGGCATGGATGTTGGCTAAATAAATATGATTCCCCTATTTCCCTATTATAAAATATGAAACGAGTTCGTTGTCCTAAATGTGAGAATTATCTGTCTTTTGATGAAACGAAATATACCGAAGGTCAATCTTTGGTTTTTGTTTGTGAGCATTGTGGTAAGCAGTTTAGTATCCGTTTAGGGAAAAGTAAGGTGAAAGCCTCCCAGAAAGAAGAAGTATTGAACGAGGATGCTTGTAAGGGTGAGTTTGGATGTATTGTTGTTATTGAAAATGTATTTGGATTCAAGCAGATATTGCCTTTGCAAGAAGGAGATAATGTAATTGGACGCCGCTGTGTCGGTACAGTTATAAATATGCCGATTGAAACCGGTGATATGAGCATGGATCGTCGTCATTGCGTTATTAATGTGAAGCGGGATAAATTAGGAAAGTTGGTCTATACTCTTCGGGACGCTCCCAGTCTTACAGGTACTTTCCTGATGAATGAGGTTTTGGGTGATAAAGATCGTATCCGTATAGAAGATGGGGCTATTGTGACTATCGGCGCTACTACTTTTATACTTAGAGCGGCAGAATCAGAATGAACATCGTTCTGATTTTAACATTGTTAATCCCGTTTCTTGCATATTATTTCTTTTCTTGCAAAACATTTATTCTTTGTCTGTAAAGAAGCGTATTCTTGCCGGCAAAAGATTGTATTTAACATGGTGTTAATATTAATTTCTTGTACAAAGGAAATACGGCTCTTTTTATCTTTGATATTGATGATGTATATGGTTGATATATATATATATGATTATCTCGTATATGATTAACCTTTCTTTTTTTCTCCGAAGTTTAAAGAAGCGTTTGGAAAAAGAAGCGTTTGGTTTATACTTATCGATTTAGCAATTTAATTTTTTACCTATTGACATCGATAAAATTATCTGGTATGTGATGATGGCTGATGTATTGTGTTTGAACAAACTTGGTTCCTGTTTGTTCTTTGGCATATAAAATCACTAAACCCTAACGAAAATGAAAGAGAAAAACAGAACATGGATTATTATTGCCATTATCATAGCAGTGTTGTTGTTAGGCTATTGGGTATTGTCTTCTCCGAGAGTTGAAAAAGATGTGAACCAACAGTCGAAAGAAGTTATTGAAGACCTTACAATCGATTGATTTTTTAGAATTTGTTTAAATTACGCTCTGCATTATTTTGAAGGCTATTTTTGAGGATGTTTTTTTGTTTTTAGGAGGATAGCAGGTTATTCTGACGGTGAAAACAGAAAAGCAGATTGAGAATAAATTTAAAATAAACTGATAAAACTTTTTAAAGGAAAATTTAAACAGTCTCTATGATTAAGTGAGAAAGAGCAGCTTCCCATAATGAAAAGACTGCTCTTTTTTTTGTTTAATTGAGACCGGTTTCTTTTTATAGACAATACTTAAAAGATAAGGCGGACTTTTATGCATTCTCGGTTGTTTAGAGAATGCTTTTTACTGTTTCCAACATACCTTTTTCTTGAATAGAATCAAGATCGGTTTTCACTGCATCAGTCAATCCCGGTATATTGTTCAAGTTTTCACCCCAGATGAATTCTGCGCCCAGTACACCTTCTGCAACTTTTCGGGTACAACCTGTTGCCCATAAGTCTTTCAATAGATTCATTATTTCCGGAGCATCGTTTGGTACGATTTCAGCACCATCGGCACGAACACCGCCTTTGTAATAAGTAATGATAGCTGCCAGTCCAAGTACCAATCCTTTGGGAAGTTCACCCTTACGTTCCAGGTAAGTTTTCAATCCCGGAAGGTCACGAGTTTGATACTTGGGGAATGAGTTCAGCATAATGCTTGTTACGGCGTGATCTACAAACGGATTATTGAAGCGTTCCAATACGTCATGGGCGAATTTGTCCAGTTCATCTTTCGGCAGATTGAGGGTTTCCATCAACTCGTCGAACATCACTTTGTGGATGTATTGGCCTACCACTTCGTGTTGGCAGGCATCTCGTACGATATTGATTCCCGACAAGTAAGCTACGGGAGACAACACCGTGTGCGGACCGTTCAACAATGTCACTTTGCGTTCGTGGTAAGGTGCTTCGGACGGAACGAACAGTACGTTTAATCCCGCTTTGTCAGCAGGGAATTCTTTCGCAATTTCTTGCGGTGCTTCAATTACCCACAAATGGAATATTTCAGCCTGAACAACCAGGTTGTCGTCGTATTGCAGTTTTTCTTTGATTGCATCGATGTCTTTACGGGGGAATCCCGGAACAATACGGTCTACCAATGTTGCATATACGCCGCAAGCTTCTTCAAACCATGTTTTAAATTCCTCTCCGAGGTTCCATAACTCGATATACTGATAGATTGTCTCTTTTAATTTATGGCCGTTAAGGAAAATAAGTTCGCATGGAAAAATGATCAGACCTTTGCTCTTGTCTCCGTTGAATGTTTTAAAACGATGATATAGCAGTTGGGTCAATTTGCCCGGATAAGAAGAGGCGGGTGCATCGTCCAATTTGCAAGATGGATCGAAAGCGATACCGGCTTCGGTGGTATTAGAAATAACAAAGCGCATTTCCGGTTGTTCTGCCAACTTCATAAATTCGGCATTTTGCGTATAAGGATTTAAAGCACGGCTGATGACATCGATCATTGTCAGGCTGTTTACGACTTCACCTTTATCCAAGCCTTGCAGGTTTACATGATAAAGATCGTCCTGTGCGTTTAGCATGTCTACCATACCTTTATCGATAGGTTGAACTACTACTACGCTACTATTGAAATCGGTTTTTTCATTCATGTTGTAGATAATCCAGTCTACGAATGCACGTAAAAAATTGCCTTCACCAAATTGGATAATACGTTCCGGGCGTTGGGCCTTAGGAGCTGTTTCTTTGTTTAATGCTTTCATGTTAATTGAAATTATAAAATTAATATGTTATGTTATTCAAACTCAAAGTAGAAATCAATGTTTTCTTTTAAGAGAATATCGATCGGCATATATTTCAGTGGTTCGACCGGTCTTTTAAATACGATATCGTCACATAGTGTTTTTACGCCGCAATAGCCTTGTAAACCAGGGCGTTGTCCGAGCAGATAAGTGACTTCTCCCGACTTTAGCAGTTCCACATTGTCCTTCAAAAGGTCGTATCCTATCAAACCTTTCATTCTTTTACCTTTTTTGTGCAGATAATTTCCTACCTGATAAACCCGGGAATTGAAGGCTCCTCCCAATGTTGCTTTGGGATGTTCCGAAAAAAAGACATCCAGTATTTCGTCATTCTGCTCCGGATTCTCTTTATTGAGTATCACATCGTAGGTTATCGTATCTCTATGTTCTTCGGCCAAATAACTCATGAAACCTTCCAGGCGGCGTTGCATCTGTATTTCTGCCGGATTTTCTTTATTGTTGTTTAAGAACAAGGCTATCTCCTGCCCTTCCGAATAGTTTCGCATTAATATTTTGGCAGCGATATATCCGCTTTTATAGGAATCTTGTCCGATATATATCAGTGGTTTGGCTTCTTGTATGTCAAAGTCGATAAATGCAAAAGGTATTTTCTTCTTTTTTAGATACTCAAGCATGGGGAGGGTGTCTTCTCTGAAGTTAGGGGCAAGCAGCAGTGCATCTGTATCACTGTTCTCTATTGTTTTGCATGCTTCCTGATAAGAACTGCGATCTCCATGTGTGTAATACAGGTAGTCGACGCTCACATTGAAAGGGCGTAGCTCCTGTCGGGCGCGTTCGATGCCAGTTGCTACGGAATGCCAATAATCATGTTCATTATAATGAGGTATCATGCAGGTAATTACATACTTCTTTTTGGCGGCCAGTCCGATGGCAAATACGTTGGGCTGATAATTGATTTCATCAAGCACCTTTTGTACCTTCTCTTTGCTTTTCTCGGAAACATCCCCGCGATTATGCAATACTCTGTCTACTGTACCGGCAGAAACTCCTGCCATACGGGCTATATCTTTAATGGTGTAGTTCTGGTCTTCCATAGCTCTAAAACTTAAATATTATAAATATTCGCTGCAAATATACGAATTATTTTGTTTCTACAAGTAATTTTTCTACTTTTGTGTTCGATAACGGTTAATAAAACTAAAACAAAAATCAAGCCTATTAGCTTTACAATCAATACTATATAGGTTACGATATAGGAAGTAATTATTTTTTATATTTAAAACACAGTAGAATGAAGAACTTTATGGACGAGAACTTCTTGTTGCAAACAGAAACTGCACAGAAGTTGTATCACGAACATGCGGCTAAGATGCCAATTATTGATTACCATTGCCACTTAATTCCTCAAATGGTTGCTGATGATTATCAGTTTAAATCACTGACTGAAATCTGGTTGGGCGGCGACCATTATAAATGGCGTGCAATGCGTACCAATGGTGTAGACGAACGTTATTGTACAGGTAAGGATACTACTGATTGGGAGAAATTTGAAAAATGGGCAGAGACTGTTCCTTACACATTCCGTAATCCGTTGTATCACTGGACTCATCTTGAACTTAAAACAGCGTTTGGCATTGATAAAATTCTGAATCCGAAGACAGCCCGTGAAATTTATGATGAGTGTAACGAGAAGTTGGCTTTACCGGAGTATTCCGCTCGTGGCATGATGCGTCGTTATCATGTAGAAGTGGTTTGTACTACTGATGATCCTGTTGATTCATTGGAATACCATATAAAGACTCGTGAAAGCGGATTCGAGATAAAGATGCTTCCCACATGGCGTCCGGATAAGGCAATGGCAGTAGAGGTTCCTGCTGATTTCCGTGCCTATATGGAAAAACTATCGGAAGTTAGCGGCGTCACCATTTCCGGATTTGATGATATGGTGGCTGCTTTGCGCAAACGCCACGACTTCTTTGCCGAACAAGGATGTAAATTATCCGATCATGGTATTGAAGAGTTTTATGCAGAAGATTATACAGATGCAGAAATCAAAGCTATATTTAATAAGGTGTATGGCGGTGCCGAATTGACCAAAGAAGAAATTCTGAAATTCAAATCGGCTATGCTTGTCGTATTCGGTGAGATGGATTGGGAAAAAGGTTGGACTCAGCAGTTCCATTATGGTGCTATCCGTAATAATAACAGCAAGATGTTTAAGCTTCTTGGTCCGGATACGGGCTTCGACTCAATCGGTGAATTTACTACGGCAAAAGCAATGTCTAAGTTCCTCGACCGATTGAATTCGAATGGAAAATTGACAAAGACTATCCTTTATAATTTGAATCCATGTGCAAATGAGGTCATTGCAACGATGTTAGGTAACTTCCAGGATGGTACGGTAGCCGGAAAAATCCAGTTCGGTTCGGGCTGGTGGTTCCTCGATCAGAAAGACGGTATGGAGAAACAGATGAATGCTCTTTCTGTATTGGGTTTGCTGAGCCGTTTTGTAGGTATGTTGACAGACTCGCGTTCTTTCCTCTCCTATCCGCGTCATGAGTATTTCCGTCGTACGTTGTGTAATCTGGTAGGCCGTGATGTAGAAAATGGTGAAATTCCGGTTTCCGAAATGGAACGTGTTAATCAGATGATTGAAGATATCAGCTATAATAATGCGAAAAACTTCTTTCAGTTCTAAAAATAATACAGGCAAGACGAACATGCCCGTATAGATAGTAAAAAAATACCGCAAGTAGGATTAGAAGTCTCTTGCGGTATTTCTTTTTTATGTTAAAACCATTTTCTTTTCTTCTTGGCCGGTTCTTGTTTGTGTATTTCGGCAAAGGTCTTATTTCCCTTTATCATTTGATAAATTACTCCCCAATCGGGAAGACCTCCCAAGTTGCGGTCATCTATAAACATTTCCGCATTCAACTTACGGGAGCGGTCACCTTTGGGAGCGTCGTCTTCCGGATAATCGCTATTGACTGCATAAAACTCGAGTCCCCGTGCTTTGCACCATTCTACGGCTTCTTCTAACAGTTTTCCTTCGCGTACGCTCCACAATATCAGCCAATGTCCCTCTTGTTGCAGCATTTTTAAAGTATCGATGGCAAAAGGAATTTCTTTACCGATTTGTGGATAACGATGTTCTACAATTGTTCCGTCAAAGTCTACAGCTATTTTCATTTTATCATTTCTTTGGTGTTATAGCGGACAAATATACAGACAAATAGCTGAAAAAAATATATCTTTGCACTGAATTAACACATTAAATATAAAAAATCTACATGAACAATTCCCCTAAAAGTGCTGCCAAAGGGTTCACAAGAGCTTTCTGGGTCAGCAACACAGTCGAACTGTTTGAACGCATGGCTTACTATGCCGTGTTTATCGTTCTCACGATCTATTTATCCAGTATTTTAGGATTCAATGATTTAGAAGCAAGTATGATATCCGGTCTTTTTTCCGGCGGGTTGTATTTGCTTCCTATTTTTTCGGGAGCTTATGCCGATAAGATAGGTTTCCGCCAGTCGATGATCATTGCCTTTTCGCTTCTTTCCATCGGATATTTAGGGTTAGGTACATTGCCTACCCTTCTTGAATCGGCCGGGCTGGTGACTTATGGCGAGGTGACACGTTTTTCCGGTTTGCCGGATAGTAATGCGCGATGGATGATTGTGCCTATTCTGACGATCTTAATGATCGGTGGTTCTTTTATTAAATCCATCATATCGGCTTCTGTTGCCAAAGAGACAACCGAAGCTACACGTGCACGCGGATATTCCATTTTCTATATGATGGTAAATATCGGCGCTTTCACCGGTAAGACTATTATTGACCCGCTAAGGAATCTGATTGGAGAGCAAGCATATATCTATATTAATTATTTTTCGGGTGCAATGACCATTTTGGCTCTTCTGGCGGTAATCCTTTTTTATAAATCGACACATACGGCGGGAGAAGGAAAAAGCATGCGTGAGATCGGGCAAGGTTTTTTGCGGATTATCACTAACTGGCGCCTGCTTATCTTGATCCTTATTATAACCGGATTCTGGATGGTGCAGCAGCAATTGTATGCTACAATGCCGAAGTATGTTATCCGTATGGCCGGTGAAACGGCAAAACCGGGTTGGATTGCCAATGTGAACCCTTTTGTCGTAGTCTGTTGTGTTGGATTTATCACCCGTTGGATGGCTAAACGTACGGCTATCACTTCTATGAATATCGGTATGTTCCTCATTCCGATTTCGGCATTATTGATGGCATTGGGCAATCTGCTTGGCAATGATGTCATTTCCGGTATGAGCAATATTACCTTGATGATGATAGCCGGTATTGTGATACAGGCATTGGCAGAGTGTTTTATCTCTCCGAGATACCTTGAGTACTTTTCGTTGCAGGCGCCTAAGGGGGAAGAGGGTATGTACTTGGGATTTAGTCATCTGCACTCTTTTCTCTCCTCTATTTTCGGTTTTGGGCTGGCAGGTGTGCTGTTGACTAAATATTGTCCGGATCCTGTTTTGTTTGAGTCTCGTGAAGCATGGGAGGCTGCCAGTGTGAATGCTCATTATATCTGGTATTATTTTGCAGGTATCGGATTGGTAGCTGCCATCGCACTTCTTATTTTCGCTAAAATCACCCAATCCATCGACAAAAAGAAGAAAGCATAAAGCTAATTATCTTCTTTTTTATGTATATTTGCCGTCACTTTGCCACAAAAGTTGACGGCAATTTGCATTTTAAAGAAGAGGATAAAACATGAAAGTAAGATTTATAAGCCTGGCAAGTGGCAGTAGCGGAAACTGTTACTATCTGGGTACTGATACATATGGAATATTAATTGATGCCGGTATTGGAATACGAACGATAAAGAAAACACTAAGGGATATCAATGTAGCGATGGAGTCGATACGTGCTGTATTTGTGACTCATGACCATGCCGATCATATCAAAGCCGTGGGGCATTTGGGTGAAAAGATGAATATTCCGGTTTATACAACGGCCCGTATTCATACCGGAATCAACAGGAGTTATTGTATGACTGAGAAGCTGCACTCTTCCGTGCGCTATCTGGAAAAGGAACAACCGATGGAACTGGAAGATTTTCACATAGAGTCTTTTGAGGTTCCGCATGACGGGACGGACAATGTGGGCTATTGCATTGAAATAGACGGGAAGGTGTTCTCTTTTTTGACTGACCTTGGAGAGATAACCCCTACTGCCGCCAAATACATCCGGAAAGCTAACTATCTGATTCTTGAAGCCAACTATGATGACGAGATGCTGAAAATGGGATCTTATCCCCAATATCTGAAAGAACGCATATCAAGTAATACGGGGCATATGAGCAATCTGGCAACAGCCGAGTTTCTTGCTGAGAATTTCACTGAACATTTACATTATATATGGCTTTGCCATCTCAGCAAAGACAATAACCATCCGGAATTGGCATATAAAACAGTGGAATGGAAATTAAAGAATAAAGGTATCATTGTAGGGAAGGATGTGCAACTGCTTGCGTTAAAGCGGAGTACGCCGTCCGAACTATATGAGTTCGAATAAAGCCTGCAAAAAGTGACTAAAAAGTTTCTCTTTTGTTTGGCTAAATAAAATAAAAAATCTACCTTTGCAACCGCAAAAGAAAAGATAAGCACTCTTAGCTCAGTTGGTAGAGCAACTGACTCTTAATCAGTGGGTCCAGGGTTCGAATCCCTGAGGGTGTACAGGTAATTTGATAAGTTTAAAGAATCCGTTGTATTTCAAATAAATACAACGGTTTTTTTGTATCCCCCCCTTGTACTTCTTGTGCCGGACAGAAGAACATAAGGGACAAAATGGGGGCCCTTGAAATTTGGTAAAAGGCAATTCCAATCGTAAATTGTAAATCGTCTAATCGTAAATAGATTCGTTTAGTGTACCACTTTCAAGCCTACCACTCCTATCAGAATCAACAGAACGAACAGCAATCTGAATATGTTAGCCGAATCATGAAAGAAAAAGATACCGATAAGAACGGTTCCTACTGCTCCAATACCCGTCCAGATGACGTATGCCGTACCGATTGGAATTGTTTTTTGTGCGAGGTAGAGAAGAAATCCGCTTGTTCCCATAGAAATGATGGAAACAGTGATGAACAGATAGAAATATTTCTTATAAATACTTGCCAGTTTAAATCCCAGAGGCCATCCTATCTCCAATATTCCAGCCCCGATTAATAACAACCATGCCATAATCCGTTTATTTAAAATTTTCGGTAAAGGTAGATGCTTCGTCAGAAAAAGCAGTTGATAATTATCAATTAAGTGTTTTAGTGAATAAAATCGGTTATATTTGTCGGAGAAACAAAGTCAGGTTATGGGCACTACACCGCTTTTTCGTTCTTTAGAACATGCTCCCTTGCAAGGTGTCATGACTAAGTTGAAGTTGATCTGGAATGAGATTTCTTATCCCAAGGGATATGTTCTGATCAATAGGGATAAAATAGAGCGTGATGTATATCTGATAAAGCAAGGAATTGCCAGGGCTTATATTGAAGTGGACGGTAAAGATGTCAGCATTTGGTTTGGGATGGAAAATGACATTATAATTTCTGCGCAAGGATATGTGAATGGAGAGAAAGGCTATGAGACGATAGAACTTTTAGAGGATGCCGTTTTGTATAAAATGGATCTTGGGCAATTACAGCAATTGTACCGGCAGGATATCGAAGTATGTAATTGGGCGCGACAGTTGATTGAAAAAGAATTTGTAGGAACCGAACATCGCCTGATTTCTAACCTTTCTATGTCTGCAACCGAACGCTATTTGCAACTTCTGAAAGAAAAACCGGAGATTTTACAGCGTGTGCAGTTGCGTCATATCGCATCTTATCTTGGTATTTCATCGGAGCACTTGAGCAGGATACGTGCCAATACGAAAAACAGAATGGTATAAAAAGAGGCTTATCAACTGTAAGGATTATCGAGGAAGTAGGAAATGTATTCGGTATTATATCAGTTTTTATCAATAATAGGAGTACTTCCGCCAAAAGTAATAGGAACGCAGGGCGGCCAAGAGCTTATTTTTGCATCGTTCCAGACAAATAGAAAACGGAATCTGATACGAATATGAAAACCTTGCATCTGTTATTTTCATCTCTGTTGTTTATTTTCAGCCCTTGTGTGATCTGTGCATGGCAAACAAGGGATTCTCTTGTTCTTACGCAATCCGAAACTTTACGTTATGCGACTTTGGTGAATGATTACTTTATGCGTACATATCCCGATGTAGGTGCCAAATCCTATGTGGGCAACAAAGAACGTACCAGTAAGATATGGACTCGTAGTGTCTATTATGAGGGGTTGATGTCTCTCTATCGCCAACATCAGGATGAGCGTTGGCTCAAATATACTGAAGATTGGGGGAACCATCACGGATGGAAAGCATCGGAAAAGAAGCAAGAACGGCATGCTGATTTCCAATGTTGCGGACAGGCGTATCTGGATATGTATATGCTCAATCCGGCGCAGACTGTGAGAAAAACCCATATTAAAAAACTTATCGATGATATGCTTGCCACGAATGTGGTTGATGACTGGTATTGGGTGGATGCCGTACAGATGGCTATGCCTATTTTTGCCCAACTGGGGACAATTGAAAAACTGCCGTGTGTGATTCGTGGTTGGAATGCGATGTGTAAAGTAGCCGTTCATGACGATGGCTTTTTAGGTTATGTGCAGGGTGCGGGAGCGAAACCGGAAGACGGGCAACCGGTGTTGTTTGACCGTGCGGCCGATTTTGAGGATTTTGGCATCGGTTGTTATCTGCTGGCTGCCGCAGAGGTTTATCAATTGGGAGATGTGGACTTAAGGGAGCCAATAACGGGGATGGATATATTGCCTGAGAAATCTGATAATCTGGACTTTTCCTGGACTCTTTCGGGAGATAAACTCAAGATTGGGGTCTTATTGGATACTCCGGTCCCGGTAACAGTACGGCTGTATGATATAAGTGGTAATTTGGTGAAGGCTCTATCGGTACAAAAGACAAAGACGGGAAAGAATGAATTTATTATCTCTCTTTTTAAAGAATCAATTTGCTATATCTGTACGGTTGAAACGGCTTTTGCAATCAAGAGTAAGAAAATTGTGATTGTCAGGTAAAAAATCAGGGGGGGATTATTGCATATTGCCTCCGGCTTCTCTCTTGGAAGCCGGAGAGTTTGTAACATATTGCGGAATGTAGGATACTGTATCGTATCTTAATCTGTTTTTTATCAGATCGTTTAAGGAAGATATATACTAATGAGAATTACTTTTTCCTTGCCAATCGCCATATTACATTTGTATTCTTGGATAAAATGAGTGAATCGGCATCGATCTTAGTGATGCTCAGAGTATCTGTTCCCATTATTGTTTGTTTGTTACCGATACTTTCGTATTGTAAAGTCAACGTTTTATTATCCAAGTTCCAATTTTTTATAAGTAAGGTTGCCATATTTACCGATTGGGCTGTCCCGTTTGGATTAAGAGTGAATCCTTGCATCTCTTGGGCATTTATCGGATTGGGTTCGAGCCAGGTTCCCTGAATATAATAATAAGGCGAATGGGCAGTAACTGTCAGTTCCGCAGCCTTCAAAACCTGAACCCCGTCTATGTTTTCAGTACTGCAAGTTACTTTTACTGAATCATTTAGCAGAACTCCGGGAACTTTTTGGGGATTGGTGTCCATTGTGCTGATATTTATCGTATCTCCTTGATTGGAAATGACTGTTATATTATTCATACTTGCATCATATACGATTCCGTTGATGGTTTGAGTGGTTGGAACTTGCTTGCACGAAGTGATAATTGATAGTAAAAGTGCTGCGGAAGCAGACAGGTAAATTAATTTTTTCATGTTTAGTTGGTTTTAAAGATTTATTGAATGAACGAAAGTAATATTTATATTTTTAATTTTACTTCTTAAAACTATTTTTCTTATACGGATCGGTTAATTTATACTTAAAACGGTAATTTCTTTGCATTTCGGTATACTTCTTAATTTACATATTGGATAGGGAAGTTTTGGATCAACGTAAAAATCTGAGGGGTAATTTTAAAAATTAGTATCTTTGCCTT
>CEAF01020917.1_pt1 | contig 15394 bp, 16 predicted proteins | sample 557431 | NCBI WGS metagenome assembly CEAF01 (sample SAMEA3182068, study PRJEB8094) | gut metagenome | biome: human; feature: gut; material: Stool; isolation source: human stools | place: Canada | collected 2013-11-18 | reverse complement strand
GTGTAGAAGCTGTCGATCTTCTCCACCTTGCAGTCCGCCTTGACCGCGTCACCGATTTCCAACGCCTCCAGCAGCTCCATGCAGTGTGCGTACTGGTCGCGGGGGATGGGGAACGGGATGGTCGCCACACCGTATTCCGGGTGGCTGGGGTTACTGAGAACCGCTTGAATCATCATTTGCCTCTCCTTTCGATTTCTTCCATATCTGTGCGCAGACAGCCTCCATCGCGGTGCCAGCAAATGACTCCGTGGGCAGGGTAGGGATATCCACGGCATCGCTCGTTCTCCGTGCAAAACACCTGCTCCGGCGGCATCGGCACAAACGCCGTGCAGGTGCGTTTGTCTACGCTTTGTCTGATCCCATCGCTCATGTTTTCCTCCTTGTCCATAAAGTGCAAAAAGGGGCGAAGTTTGATCTTTCAAACTCCGTCCCTTGTCAGTCGATATTACATTGTCTGCTCCATCGCGTCTTCCTGCTGTCGGATACGTTCGCCTAAATCCGGCACACAATCCTTAATCTGCTGCTGGACGCTCCAGATATTCTTTTCCTGTTCAGCTGTGAGGCCGAAAAAGTCGCTGTCTACAGAGTCGGCACAGCGTCGGTAGACCTCTGTCATCTGCTCCGGGCTGAAAAGCTGCTCCGGCAACAGAGGAGCTTGTATTGTCGACCTCATAATCCACTATTGACCTGACATGGTCATTGAAAAGCATTATCAAACCCAAGCTTATTCGACTATTTTCCGTCGTTGATGGAAATGGTCGCTTTCTATTTTGTTGGCATACCGATGAAAAGGGCCTTTTGACCTCAACGTCATATTTTGCAGGTCTTTTTGAATGCAAAAGCGCCGGTTCGATGGTTCTACGAAACCAACAATCCGACGCTCTGCCCCCATATTTATGTCGTGTTATGCGATTCTATAGGCAGAATGAATCCACCTCGCTCTTACCATCCGAATCTGTCCGAAGTATGCACAGCGTGAATCCTCCCAAATTGGGTTCAGTTTCTTTGGCGAGGGCAAGTATTTCCTCCGATATCTCTTTGGATGTCAAGCAGAACGATCCGACCGCATTGCAGAGAACAATAAACTTCTTATACTTGCAGAATAACTCTTTGTATTTGTGGTACTTATTCACAATTCTTTCGGAGTACATTTTGTATCTCTCCGAAAGGTCGACGAGGCTCTCTCCAACCGCCACCGCTTCGCCCAAATCGAAGTATGAGTAGTTTTCAGCTTTTCCGCCATGTACTTTTTTCGCATTTTCCCGAATATCCGCCGCAGTGCGTCCTTTCCCAAAATTTTCTTTTGAGATTCTCCGCATGACAGACTCGCTTTCGGTTGTCAGTCGTGTAACTTCAATGCCAATTTCACCGGAATTTCCGAGCACGAAATCCGGCCGCTCAATTTTAAGAATTTTCGTGCTCCTGAGTTCCTTATAGTGCGAGGACAAGTCGAATAGAACCGCATATTCTTCTCGAGCTTTCATATCATCGGACAATCTATCTTCTTCCAAAAACTGACACAAATATTCGCCAAAAGTGCGGTAATCGCGTGCGCTCAAATTGTGCGCATACCCGCAGAGAGACAGTTTGTCGAACACATACTCGGCTCCGTCTATGTTGACTGATTCTCGTGCTGCGTCAAAGGTATCGTAATCAAATGACTGGAGTGATGCAACGGTTTTCGCAAGTTGTTCGAGCGTAGCATCTCGATGCATTTGCTTTTCGTTCATAATGTCCCCTCTCCCATAACACGGATGCGAACCATTCGGGGGCGAATTCCCCCAAATATACCAAAATTCGCCGGAAACGCTCGGTTCGCATCCACACAAATTTTCTCAAAAAGTTGCAAAAAAGCTGTGAAATATGAAATTTCACAGCTTTTCGTGGTGGACCTGAAGGGATTCGAACCCTCGACCTCTCGGATGCGAACCGAACGCTCTACCGCATAGCACACTTTTAGCCACCAAAATTATAGCAGAATAAAATCGAAAAAGAAATATAAAAAAATGACCGCCGCGAAAAATGGCGTGTATTCTTGGGCCGAGAAAGCACTTCCCTCCTGCAAGCGCAGGGCTGAAGTGCTTTCTTCATGCGACGATATAAAAATCATGTGACGTAGCACGGGCGCATACCGCGTGAGATACAGCGGTGAACCTGGATTTTCTTTTACATCTTCTTAGAATCCAAATTTACTCTCCCAACAGGAAATTTGTTCAGCCATCTTTTTGCGAGCTTCCCGTTCTGTATGTCCATAGTGATTACATTCAGAAACTACAGTACCAGCAGCATCAAAAACGTATCCATAAAATTGATAGTTTACTTTGCCAGAATACATCAGATAGGATATTGCACTTGATACAGTAAATTCTCTAAGCCCCAAGTCATTTGCAATTTGTTGATGAATATATGACGCCCACGGCTGAGGGGGTAATTTGAGATAAACCTTTTCAACAATATCCGGCGATAGACCACCACTTTCGAGGGACTCTACTTCTGGCCAAAGTTTTTTGTTACAGGCGCGTATGGATTTTATATCTTTAAGATTGTATTTTGCTGCGACATGTCTATAGCAAGCATAATATAATTGCGGTTTTAGTTTTTGAGGATTGCCAAAGCAGCCAGGGCACACTTCATCTAAATCCTCCAGAGTTTTACGGATTTCAGCTTCAGTAATAAGCCTACGATCAAATGAGCACAATTTTCTTTCATCAAAAGAGAATCCATCCAGCAGGCGAGATATGGTAATAAACATCACCATTTGGCGATAATTTTTCAGAAATTTAAATGTCTTGGCTTTCCTTTCAATTTGTGCGCGAATATTAACAAGGTGTTCATCGGCCTTGCTAATAATTTCTGCTATTGCAACCCATACATTTATATCAATCTGGGGAGAAAATACTTGCAAATATTTCCTGTCATCTCTCATAAATCTTTGTTTGAGGGAAGTCGCAATGTAGGGGTTTTTATAGATCAAACATATATAGCCAGATGCGAGTGAAAGGGGAGTGACAATTTGGTCTTTAGGTATCCCTTGATTCTGATAATAATTTGTGCGTCTTTCATAATAGATTCCGTGTGCCTTGAGTATGGCTTCAATATCATACTGAACCTTGTCTGTTGCCCGGAGCGCCGTAGTGTTTACGTTGGTTTGGTTGTTTGCCGCATAAATAATAGCATTACAGGTATTGGGATCTTCCGATAGTAATATTTTGATCAAGATATGTCTTGAATCCGATACATCGGGTGACGATGTAAAATAATTATAAATTGACTCGGATGTCTGCAAACCGTTGACAATCTTGGCGTTTTCAATTGTTATTTGCTTCCCTATAATACGAGCGTTGGAACCAATAATAGTAACGCCATTATTTAGCCACCAAAAATCAGGGCCATCCTGACGCTTGAGCGAATTGAAAATATCTGTATTGACCGCGTTTAAACCAAGAAAATCTCGCACATTTGCATCGAAAAGGTGTCGGTTTAAATCTCCTTTTTCGGTGCTAATAAACTTATGATAATTTTTCAAAGACGCTAATACCACGTATTGACCTTGTTGATTTATACATTCTTCATACAGCAAGTCTAAAGAACTTTTTTTGTTTTCTCTATATTTTGTTAGTAGCTTACTGCTTCCCCAAAACGAAAACTCTGCCGAGCAATCGGTAAAGGAACCTCGGCAAATATCTTCTACTTGACGAGCCTTTTCACTTATGTTTGGCTCGTTCGCGGCGGCTTCATCGCCTCGACTCGCATAGATAACATGAATGTCAAATTGCGCCAAAGCAGGAGCAACTCTCCGATATGATTGAGATAACAACTCGCGCTTTCGCAAAACGGCTTCGTTATATGTTTCCACCAATGCGGAACTTGGAATTGAAAAGTCCAATAATTGTATGAGACTTGAGACCAAGGCATTTATTGGCGTTTGCTTAAAAGAATCGTCATGTTTACAAGAGATAATGTACACGTCGAGCGATGCGTGGGATCTGGGCCAATGCCCTTCGAGAATATTCTCAGCCAAATGCCCGTTCACCAAGATAAAAAACTCGTCAATTCCTCCATCGTTGCGCCCATCTACAGAGCCACTTAATAGTTGCTCCTTCGATAAAGCGTAATCTTTCAAAATCTGTTCGGTAGCAAAGTATTCGAATGCTTCTCCGGAATCAGCAGGGGTAATGCCACGAGCAACATAGTCGTCTAATATACCATCAAGAAGAACTAAATCATTTTTTGCCATGATATACCTCCATCGTAATTGCCGCGGTTTTTACAAAGATTATGAGTACAAATCTACAACAATTATACGAAATTCGGCTTTAAAATGCAACTGCCTTTTTATTTTTCGATTTTATTACATTTTCTTCTCTAAAGAGGAGGTGCTTTTGTGTCCGGCGTGTTTGATTATTACTACGGCGAGGAGAGCGAAAGCTGCTCCTTTTACCGCATCCCGCGGCTGCTCATCGTGGGAGAACGGTTCTCCGGTCTATCCACAGACGCCAAGCTGCTGTATGGCCTAATGCTGGACAGGATGAACCTGTCGGCGCGGAACGGCTGGTATGACGATGCAGGCCGCGTCTACATCTACTACACGCTGGAGGAAATACAGGAGAGCATGAGCTGCGGTCACGGCAAGGCTGTGCGGCTGCTGGCGGAACTGGATACCGGCAAAGGCATCGGCCTTATCGAGCGAACCAAGCAGGGGCAGGGCAGACCGGCGCGCATCTACGTCAAGCGCTACACCACGCGGGAGATACCCGCGCCGCCCGCTGCACCGCCTGACTTCCCAAATACGGAAGTCCAGACTTCCGAAAATGGGAAGTCAAGAGTTCCCAAAAACGGAAGTGCAGACTTCCCAAAAGGGGACGCGAATTATAAAGATATAAACCAAACGGATATGAGCCAGCTTTATCCATCCCCACCTCCTTCACTGGCAGGCAGCTGGTGGGAGAGGAAGAAGGCGGCGGAAGAAGTACGCACCCGCGTTGCGTATGACCAGCTGTGCCGCCGCTATGACCGCGAGAGCGTGGATGAACTGATCGCCGCCATCACCGATGTGCTGTGCAGCACCCGCCCCACGCTCCGCATCGGCGGTGAACTGCTGCCCACCCAGCAGGTGCAGGAGCGTTTCCGACAGCTGGAGTACGACCATCTGGAATATGTCATTGAAAGCCTGCGGCGTTCTACGGCGCAGGTTTTCAACGTTCGGGCGTATCTGCTGACCATCCTGTATAACGCACCCGTCACCATCAACCACTTCTATCAAGCCGAAGTCCAGCACGATATGGACACCGGATAGTACCCGCTTCCCGTGGAGGCGGGCTTTATCATATCGCCGATAAAAGGAGGAGCATCCCATGCACACCGAGTATTTCCTGCTGACTGCGGACGTGACCGTGCAGGTGCCGGTCACGCTCATCGTTCCCGCGCAGACTTGCGGCAAGAGCCGCCCTGTCCCTGTGCAAAACCCGTCTCAAGTTGAGACGGGTTTTGACATATTACGACGAATTGGAGGTAAAAGGATATGGCAGAAGAAAAGAAAAATCCGCTGATCGGCGCGTTCCGCAGTCCGCCCCCGAAGGGGGCCCCGAAAGCACCGCCCGATGCAAAGGCGGCAGAACCCGCCAAACCGCCCGAAGCTGACAAACCCATCCCCGCGGCGCAGAAGCCTGCCGAGCCGGTCAAGCCGGTGATCCCGCCTAAAGCGGAGGAAACCAAAGCTGCACCGAAGCCGAACGGCACGGCGACGCCGGTAAAGCCCACAGAGGAAAAGCCTGCGGCGAAGCCGCCCGTACCAGCCAAGGCCGAGGACGCCAAGGCTGTGGCAAAACCGCCTGCACCGGTAAAGGCCGAAAATGCCAAGGCTGCGGTAAAACCGGCTGCACCCGCTAAGACGGAAGATACGAAAACCGCCGCCAAGCCGGAGGAGAAGAAGGCAGAGAAGCCTGCCCCTGCTACGGCAGTGGATGCAAAACCCGCCAAGGCAGAGGACAAGAAACCGGTGGCAGCGCCTGCCGAAAAAAAGTCTGAGGACAAGAAGCCGGAGGAAAAGCCGCCTGCAAAGCAGGAAGAAAAGAAAGCGGATGTACCGGCAAAGTCGGAGGATAAGAAACCTGCTGAGGATAAACCTGCGTCCAAGGCGGAGGTGGCGGAGAAAAAAGAGCAGCCACCCGAAAAGGAGCAGGAGACGGACGCGGAGGGTATCCCCAAGGATTTCAAGCTGAACATCGTGGGTGAGGGTGCGCTGGGTTCCGTGGTCATGCTGCCGGTGGACAAGATCGACGACTTTGAGGGGCATCCCTTCCCCGTGCAGGATGACAAGGATATGCTGGACTTAGTGGAGAGCGTCAGGAAGTTCGGCGTGCTGGAGCCTGTCACGGTCATCCGCAGCAGCAAAGACCCCGACCGTTACGAGATGGTGGCAGGCCATCGCCGTAAGCACAGCTGTGTGCTGGCTGGCGTGGCACAGATCCCCGCCATTGTCCGTGACATGGATCGAGACAGCGCCATCATCTACATGGTGGACTCCAACCTCAAGCGCGAGAATATTTCGCCCATGGTCAAGGCGCGTGCCTATTCCATGAAGCTGGAGGCTATGAAGCGCAAGGCGGGGCGGCCTACCAAAGCGCAGCTGGAGGCAGGGTACAAGCCTATGCGTGCCGATGAGCAGCTGGCGCAGCAGACCGGCGAGAGCCGCGCCACCATCCAGCGGCTGACACGCCTGACCAAGCTGGAGCCGGAATTGCAGGACATGGTGGAGGAAAAGAAGCTGCCGGTGAACACCGCCGCGGATATTTCCTATCTGAAGCCGCAGGAGCAGAAAACGCTGGCGGACGCCATCAAACGGGAGGATAAAGTCCCCTCCGGTACGCAGGCCGCCGAGCTGAAAAAGGACAGTCAGGCGGGTAAGCTGACCACGGAGAAGATCGAGCAGACCGTGGCACCCACCAAGCGTGAGATGTCGCCGCCGCTGAAGGTCACGTTCAGCGAGGATGAATTGCGCGCTTACTTCCCCAAGAAGGATACCACGGTGGGGGATGTGAAGCGTGTGGTATTCGAGGCGCTGGATCTGCGGCAGAAGGCGTTGGACAGGCAGAAGGCCAGAGCCGAGCAGGAAAAAGCGGCAAAAAAAGCAGCGCCGGGTAAAGCGAGGTGATGGATATGGAACGGCGGGAGGATTCGTTCTACACCGCCTATTCCTACGGTGACAAGCTGGAGGAGGGTCACAAGCTGACGCTGGAGCATCATATCTCTTTTGATCAACGCCATGCCGACCTGTCCGCGCTGACGTGGATGCCCCTTGACCGGCTGCAAGCCCTGCGGAGTAAGAGCGTGGAGGCGGAAAAGACCGTGTTCTGCGACTTGCAGGAGGCCGCCAAACACTGGGAGGAGCAGGCGGCGCAGACCATGATACTGGACAAGGCCATCGAGTATGTAAAAACGCCGGAGGTGCAGCACAGCGGCGACCGGTGGGAGGATACCGATTATGGCTGGCGTAAGATCAGCAATATGGTCTATCAGATGTCCTACCGCATCCGCGAGGATACTGCCTACGATCATAAGCAGAAAAAGCAGATGCCGGTGGCGTGGTATGTGTCATGGAGCGTGAGCTACAATGTCCCGCGCAGGAAAGACCCATACAGCAGTACGCCGTCTCCGCTGGCCAGTCAGGACAACAAGCGGTATACGGATAAAGCAGCTGCTGAACGGTATGTGCAGGGGCGCATCGCCGCCTATGCCCATCTGTTCCAAGAACTGTCGCCGCCGCTGCCGGAAAACCATGCACACCTGTTTTCTGTGAATGGGCAGCTGCTGCCGGGGTACACCGTCCAGCCGCACCAGCCGTCACCGCAGGAGCTGCTGGATTTTTTAGAGGACGGCGACGCGCCGCCGAAAAAAGAGCCAAAGCCGAAAAAGCGAAACCATGATATGACACGATAGGAGAGAGTGTATGAAAGTCCTGATGGTAGAGCCGGGGACAGCACCCTATGAAAAGGAACTCAACGGCCTTCACGAGATGCAGGCGGCGGTAGGCGGTCTGATACAGGCCATCTATCCCTTTGAGGACAAGGTGGCCGTTGTCTGTGACGATGAGGGGATGCTGAAGCCCAACGAGTTCAACCGCAGTATGCCGGGCGGCTACGGCGGTGTGTTCGGCCCGTTCTTTGTCTGCGGTTTGGGTGAGGATGACTTTACCTCCCTGACACCGCAGCAGATGGAGGTCTATAAAAAGCAGTTCCACCATGCAGAGATACTGTTGGGGATCAAGGACAACACGCCAGTGACCATACGGGTAGAACCATTCAAAAAGCGTGATGCACCCAAGAGAGAACGTCCCGACACGCCGGAGCATTGAGGTGAACCGACATGATGGCCATGGATATTCACAAGACACGCTTTGAAGCGGTGGAGATATGCGGTGTGCCTGCCCTTTTTACCGTGGAGCGTGTCCGCCGTTCTGAACTGCCAAACGGTATTTTTGCCTACGATATGCAGACCTCTGAGGAGGACTGGTCACAGCCGTGCCTGCTGGCTTGCCATATCACTTTGGAGCATTACGGCACAGTGCTTACCGGCCAGCGCATCGACCTGCCGGAAAGTGGATACCGCGACCTGGCCGCAGACGATTTCAGCTGGTCAAGTTCCACAGACAGGCCGACCATCGCAGAGTTCGCCCAGCGGCACGGCCTGCATATCAAGCCCCGCTGTCACGCAAAGACTGCCCCGACCTGATAGAGGGGACAGCACCGTTTCGGTGCTGTCCACGCAAGCATGGCATTTGGTAGCACAAATGCCGCTTGTTAGGGGCACAGCCCCTAAGACCCCGCGTTTACGCTTCGCGTCTCAATTTGAGACGCATTTTTATGGAGGTGCTGCCGACGAGAACGCGAAACCGGCACGTCAGCGTGTGGCTGACGGATGCCGAGCTTGCCCACCTGCGGAAACAGGCCGCTGCCGCAGGACTGGGCATCGACCCATTTCTCCGCAGCCTGATACTGGGCGTACAGCTGCGGCCACGGCCACCCGATACCTATGCCGCGCTGCTGCGGGAGTTGTCCGCCATCGGCAACAACATCAATCAGATCGCCCACACCGTCAACGGACAGAAATATGCGGCGGGCAGTCAGATCGACCAAGCTGCGGCACTTGTCCGCAGAGCGTGGCGGCTGGTAAAGGACAGCTTTTAATGGCCTATACGAAGATCATCGTTATACGGGGCAGGCTGGATAAGTGTCTCAGCTATGCCGCCAACGAAGAAAAGACCTATCTGAAAACGGCGGTGGACTACGCGCTGGATCGCGGCAAGACGGAGCGTGTATGCTACGAGACAGCCATCAACTGCGGCAGGGACACCGCCTATCAGGACATGATGCAGACGGCGCGGCGCTGGGGCAAGCAGAACCGTGTCCGCAAGGGCTACCATGTGATCCAGTCCTTCCGCCCCGGCGAGGTGACGCCGGAGCAGGCCCATACCATCGGCGTAGAGTTGGCTCAGCGTCTTTTGGGCGGGCGGTATGAGGCGGTGGTAGCTACCCATCTGGACAGGGCACACCTGCATAATCATGTGGTGTTCAACGCTGTGTCCTTTGTGGATGGGAAGATGTACCGCGACACCTTCCGCGACTACTACGAGGGCATCCGCGGTGCGTCGGACGCCCTGTGCCGTGAGCATGGGTTGTCCATCATCGAGCCATCCGAGGCCGCTGTGCCGCAGGGTCAGTATCAAGCGCAGCGCCACGGCAGGACGACCCTGCGGGATGTGGTATGCCGCGATGTGGACGAGGCTATCCGCAGGTCGTACAGCTATGCTGACTTCCTGCGGGAGCTGCGGCGCATGGGGTATCAGGTAAAAAGCGGTGCCAATGTAAAGCACACCGCCGTGCGTCCGCCTGACGGTCAGAGATTTATCCGGCTGGACAGTCTGGGCGATGGGTACAACGAGGCTGCCATACGCGGCAGGATAAAGGCGGCGTCGCGACAGCCGGTACAGCCGCCCCGCAAGACCTATCGTATACGGCAGAGGCCGATGCGAAGAAAGACGCTGTCTTATTTCCAACGGCTGTATCTGTACTACCTGTACCTGCTGTCCTCGCCGCGGCGGAAAGCGTATCGTACCTCGCCCACCCTGTGGCGGGAGGTGCTGAAGCTGGACAGGTATCAGGCACAGTTCCGGTATCTGCGGACAAACCGTATCGAGACGCGGCAGCAGCTCACCATGCAGCGGGACGCACTGCAAGCGGAGATGGACGCGCTCACCGAGCAGCGGCGGCAGCTGTATCTGGCGCGGCGCAGAGGTGGGACGGGACTGGATGCGGACATCGCGGCGTATACGGACAGGCTGCGGATATTGCGGAGGGAGTGGAAACAGTGCTGCTGCATTGAGACGGACGCACAGCGCATCGAGCAGCAGCTTACCGCACAGCGGGAACAGGAAATTTCGGAAAAAGGAGGTCGGGAACATGGATGCAGGCAGCGAAGCCGCTGACCTGATGGTACGGGAAGGCTTACAGATCACGGAGGCGACCATTAAGCTGCTGGCCGCGGGCAGTAAAAATCTGGCGGCATTTCTCTATGCACTGGCAAAGGACAACAAGCGAGTATCCGGCAAAACCAATATGGGGCGTCTGCTGCGGGAGGGTAAGGAGCTGCGGGTATTCCAACTGTGGGAGAGCGATCTGGCCGCGTTCAATGCCTACGCCAAGAAAGGCATCCTTTACGCGGTGGTCAAGGACAAGAACGCCGGTGATGGGTTAGTAGACCTCATCACCAACGTGGACTTTGCATCGCAGGTCAATTTGTTTCTGGAACGCCACGGCTATGCCGCGCCGAAGCGGGAGGATGGTGCGGCAAAAAAAGCAGATGCCCGCGCTCCACAAGGGAACTTCTCACCACAGCGCGGGAATGGCTTGCCGCAAGAGAGGACGACTACTGAGGGCAAGCCCTCAGTGAAAGGGCGGCTGGCGGCGCTGAAGCGTGCCGCACAGGACGTAGAGCCGCAGCTGCCCAACGGACGGACACCGTCCAAAATGCGAGAATAGGAGGTTATTCAGTATGGCAAATCTGGAAGCCATCGTATCGAGAAAAACAGAAAATGATACCCAGTGGAAAGCGCGTCAGCAGGCCGACAGAGAGAACCTGATGGCCTTGCAGGACGCGGGTGTGCTGGAGATCACCAGCAGCGCCGAGGCGTACACCCGCTATCTGGAACTGCAAGGGGACAATCCGGCATACAGCGCTGGCAATATCGCGCTGGCAATGGTGCAGGACGCGAACGTGACCATGTTCGGCACAAAGGAGAAATGGAAAATGCTGGGGCGCTCCGTACCGGTCAGTGAGAACGGCAACGGCATCCACATTTTCGCCCGGTCCACCTTTGGCAAGGGCTATACGCTGGCGGACGCCTACGATGTGCGGCAGACGCAGGGGCGGCCATTGAAGGAAGTGCATCTGGAAAATGACACGCGGGACATGGAATCGGCCATGACCACGCTGCTGAACTATGCCGTATGTCAGGTGGTCATCGACAAGGGCCTGGACACCCCTGCCGTCTACGACCCGCAGAGGATGGAGCTGGCCATCAATCCCGACTATCCCGACCATGAGATGTTCGCCGCTATCGCCACAGCGGTGGCACATTCGCGGCTGCACGGGAAAGGATACAACGCGCAGTACGATTATGCCGAGTCCGATCTGGACGCGCAGAGCGTATCGTATCTGCTGTGCCGCCGTTTCGGTGTGGAGCGCGACCTGCCGGATACCGCAGATCTGTCCGCCCTGTACGAGGGCTGGGATGCACAGGAACGGCGGCAGGCGCTTGACCAGATACAGAAGATGAGCAAGCAGATCGGTGCATCGGTGGAGAAAAGCATCACGCCTCAGAGAAGCCGTGTCCCGATGCAGCACAACGGACGTTAGGGTTTCCCCCTGCTGGGGGAGTGTAAGCCGCCGCACAACACCCGTCAAGGCTGGGCGGCTGCCTTGCGGCAGCCACCCACGAGCCGCCCAACGTGCGCGCTGGGCGGACCTTGACCGGAGCCGCGCAGCGGCTTATAAGGCATACAAGGGGGAAACCCTCACTATCCGCGCAGAGCGCAGATAGTTGCATCATGGTCGGCGACGCACCCGCGGCAGATGGTACGTTTGCGGCGGAAATTGCGTCTCAACTTGAGACGCAATTTCCGGCAAAAGCTGACACTGCCGATTTTTTGACGGCATACAAATGGTGCGATAAAATAATAGTAACCTAATATTTAAGGAGGGAATTACATGAGAAAAGTACCCGTATTCCTGTTGGCAGTCTGCCTTACCGCACTGCTTGCGGGCTGCGCCGGACAAGCGGTGCCGTTGAGAGGCGCAGCACAGCTCGGCGCTCTGTCAGCCGCCGCCGTGACCAGTGAGGCAGTGTCCGATGAAAAGCAGAATGCACCTGCACTGGCAGATGCTCCCAACGAGGAGAACCCTGCCGACCTTGCACGGGACACAAAGCCGCAGGAGGATACCCGGCAGCCCGAAAGCAAGGCGGATGCTCCTGAAAGCCCCGTGCCCGATGGTGAGGAACAGCCGGACGTGCCGGAGCAGCCGACTACGCCCGAACAGCCGGTAACGCCTGAACCTGCGCCTATTCCCGTACCTGCACCGACACCGGCAGAGGAGCAGGAGCAACCGGTACAGGAGATTGCTCCCGAACCTGTGCCCGCGCCGAAGCCTGCCGCCAGCGGGAACATCTACTCCATCGCGGAGGCTGTCCGGGCGGGCAACGAGTACGCAAGAGCGCAGTACGGCGTGACCATCGATACCAGCATGACCGCGGCCAACTCCAGCTTCTTCCCCGGCACGGCGGACAGCGTGGCATGGCTGGCGGAGAATGGCGGACAGGCGGCACTGACCGCCGCCGTAAAGGGTAACGTGGACGCCACCTTCGCCTGCCTCGCCGCCATGGACGGCGCAGAGACGGTCAGCGCGTATGCGCGGTTCAACTGCACCGTCCACTACGACGCGGCATCGGACGAGTACATCGTGGTGGTGCTGTACGGATAAACCAACTGAATACCCGACCGAAAGACCGACAGCGTGAGCTGCCGGTCTTTTGCGTTGGGAGAAAGGACGAGTATGAAGAAATCCATTCAAAAAATGCTGATGTTGGTGTGTCTGCTGGTGGCTGTCATGGGGCTGTCCATCGTGACCGCCCACGCCGCCACGGTCACGGGCACCGTCAGCAGCGGCAACGAGTACCGCTACCACGAGGACAAGACGCCTGTGTCCCAGTGGGGGCCGTACACCAGCAACAAGCTCAAGTATTTCACCCGGAACGACACCGGGGAGACTGTCCCGGCCTACTGCATGGAGCCGGAGGTGCGCTCCGCCAGCGGAGATTTGCAGTATTCCTCCACATCGTGGAGCGATTTGACGTGGAATCAGCGGTATGCCGTGACGCTGGCCATGGCCTATGGCTACGGCGGCAATTACGGCTTCAATATGCACCCGGACTGCGCGCAGTTGGCGACGCAGGCGGTGGTGTGGGAGTTCGTGTGCGGCTACCGCAGCCCGGTGTATCCCTACGCGCTGTATGATACCACCTGCGCCAACCTGTTCCACTACGCCGGCGACGATGTTGCGGTGGCGTACAACATCATCATTGACCGCATTATGAACCACGGCAAGATCCCCAGCTTCGCGGTGAAATACCGCAACCAGCTTTCGGACGCCAATGCCATTACGCTGACATGGGACGGCAGTCAGTATGTGGGTACAGCCACCGATACCAATGGTGTGCTGTCGCAGTACGCCTTTCGTGCCGGTATTAACGGTGTGACCGTCAAACAGCGGCGGAATGTGCTGACCGTGACGGCCACAAAGGACGCCGCAGCGCAGCTGAACGGCTACATCAGCAGCGATTATGGCTATTCGCTGGATGTGGAGGGCACTGAGTCCGTGCTGCTGGAGCCCAGCAACGGCAGCGGCTACCAGGCGTGTGCGGCGCTGACCTCACTGCCCGACCCCGTGTGGGCGTACATTCATTTTAAGGTCAAAATTGTGGAGGAAAAGGGCAGCATCACCGTTCGTAAGGTAGACGTGACGGGCAGCCCGCTCACCGGTGCGGAGCTGATGCTGGAGACTTCTGCGGACGGCAAGACATGGACGGAGGTGGGCAGAGTGACCACCGACAACACAGGCGTCGCAAAGTGGGAGAATCTTAAAACCGGTGTGCAGTACCGTGTGACGGAGACCAAAGCCCCAGCAGGCTACACGCTGCCGACCGAGCCGTTGTTCACGGGAACACTGGACAGCAATAACCGAGATATTACCATCACCGCCTGCAACAATGCGGGATTTGCCCTGCCGTTCACGGGCAGTGCGGGAATTACAACCTATTTCGTGTTTGCGACACTCATGCTTTGCATGGGTGTTTATTTTTGCAAAAAATCCAATTTTATGAAGGAGACAACCAAATGAAAAAGATCCATCGCGTGTTCGCACTGCTCATGGCCGCTATTATGGCATTGAGCCTCATCACCACAGCGTTCGCAGAACCTACCATCGACCCCGCAAAGAACGCCTCCCTTTCCATCTACAAGTACGACATCACCACTGCCAGCGCGGAGGGTGCGTGGGATGCGGAATCCTACGTTTCCACCGGCCTGCACGATGATGCCGCCGTCGTGGATAAGTTGGCAAAATACGCCATCCAAGGCGTGGAGTTTACTTACCTCCGTGTTGCCGACATCGCCATGAACAATGAACTGGTGGATGGTCAGCGTCATGTGGGTGTGCTGTATGGCTTTGATGGCTCTGAGCGCTCCAGCGCCGTGCTGTCCGCTATTGGCCTGACCGCTTCCGATGCTCACAAGACTGAGGGCGATGTCAATTACTTCACCAGCGATGCTCTGAACAACAAGCTGGCCACAGCTCTCGCAGCCAACGCTACGAATGTGAAGAACGCTCTGGAAACCGCCGTAAAGAACGGCGGCGTGGTTATGTCCGAAACGGATGCCACCGGCCACGCCGCTGCATCCGACATGGAGCTGGGGGTGTATCTCGTTGTGGAGACTCGCGTCCCTGAAAACGTGACCTCCACCTGCAATCCCTTCTTCGTGTCTCTGCCCATGACTACCATCGACGGCGCGGCATGGAGCTACAATGTCACCGTTTACCCCAAGAATCAGACCGGCAATCCTACGTTGGATAAGGCTGTGCGCGAAGCAAAGAACTCCACCGGCAAGAATACCGGCAGCCTGACCGACATCACCGATGGGTACGCGCACACTGCCACCGCCTCCGTGGGCGATGTTGTGGACTATCAGATCATCAGCACCCTGCCCACCATTACTTCCAAGGCATCGGCTCTAAGCGAGTACACCTATGTGGACACGCTGAGCAAGGGCATCAAGTACAACAA
>CEAF01018026.1_pt1 | contig 15447 bp, 9 predicted proteins | sample 557431 | NCBI WGS metagenome assembly CEAF01 (sample SAMEA3182068, study PRJEB8094) | gut metagenome | biome: human; feature: gut; material: Stool; isolation source: human stools | place: Canada | collected 2013-11-18 | reverse complement strand
CTGAAATTGTACTCCATAGTGATAAAGTTTTTATTTATAGTGATTTATACTGTTATTTCTAATTTGAGGCACAAATTTACGTGTTTATTTTCAGATAACCACGCTTTACCTATTGACTTTCTCGTTTTTATTTCGTATATTTGGGGAAATTAAAAACAGAAAAGTAATCATGAAATATATAAGTATTATTACATAGGTTCAATAGGTGAATGTGCAAAATTGCATATGAGGATAACGAATGGGCAAGAAACTGTGAAGGTTCTTGCCCATTTTTGTTGCAATAATTCGATTTGAGTAACTGAAAGTGCCTAAAAATAGTTTTTAATAAACTTGGGAACCGTTTATAATAAACTATTTCATTATTTATTAAAAACTCGAAGCGGGTTTATGCAATATCGGTGATAAAGTGTAAAGAAGAAATATCGTGAGGATTTGCCGATTTTTAGTTTTTTCCTTATTTGGTAAGATTTGTTTATACAATGAACCCTTTGCGTTTATTGGTATTTTATTTGACAGTGACCGGGTGCTTCGGCAGGAAGTGACTATTTATAGTTTTGTTTAGTCGAGATTCTGTCTGAAATATATTCATAAGAGTCGGTATATATTTTCGTGATTCCCTGTATCTTTGCGGCATTATTAAAAGTATAAGTATGAAACTGACGCACGGATACTATCATCTGATTGCCATACTGACGGTTGCTATCTGGGGGCTGACCTTTATTGCAACGAAAGTATTGATTAATCACGGACTCACTCCTCAGGAAATTTTCTTTTATCGCTTTTTGATAGCCTATATAGGTATTTGGGCGATTTCTCCAAAACACTTGTTTGCCGATAATTTGAAAGATGAGCTTTGGTTGGTGGCGGGAGGCGTATTCGGCGGATCGCTTTATTTCTTCACAGAAAATACAGCTTTGGGGATTACCCAAGCCTCCAATGTTGCTTTCATCATTTGCACGGCTCCTCTGCTGACTACGATTCTTTCCCTGCTCTTTTATAAGAGTGAGAAGGCTACGAAAGGGCTGATTTATGGTTCGCTGTTGGCCCTGATTGGCGTAGGGCTGGTCGTCTTTAACGGAAGTGTGGTGTTGAAGCTCTCTCCTGTGGGTGATTTGCTCACTTTGCTTGCGGCTCTGTCATGGGCTTTTTATAGTCTGGTAATAAAGCGGATGACGGGACGTTATCCCACGGTATTTATTACCCGTAAGATATTTTTCTATGGGGTATTGACTATTCTTCCCGCTTTTCTTCTTCATCCGCTGCAACCGGATTTTGATGTGCTTCTGCAACCGCTCGTATTGTCCAATCTCTTGTTCCTGGCAGTCCTGGCTTCTTTGATCTGCTATATTCTTTGGAATGTGGTTTTGAAACAGCTGGGAACGATGCGGGCCTCCAATTATATCTATTTGAATCCGTTGGTGACGATGGTGGCTTCGGTGCTCATTCTCCACGAACAAATCACATGGATTACGTTAATGGGGGCGGCTTGCATCATATTAGGGGTTTATCTGGCGGAAAAGAAGTAGGATCATTCCATCTTTTATCTGCCGGGAAACTTAGAACAAATATTGATATTGTGTACCCAAGAACTTCCGGATTTGTTTCAGCGCTTTCGTGATTTGTGCCTCTACTGTCTTGACAGATATATCCATTGACTCCGCGATTTCCTGGTTTGTCAGGTTCTTCGTGCGGCTTTGCAGAAATACCTCACGACATTTTTCGGGAAGTGACAGGATAGCCTCCTGAATTAAATTATTCAGTTCTTCTGTTTCCAGTGAATCGGTGATGCTTACTTGCGGAGTGTCCTGTCCGTTGATATCGTCCAGTGAGACAGTAGCCTTTCTGTCCCGTATAACGTTCAGACACCTGTTTTTGGCAGCCTGAAAAAGATAAGCTTTGAAAGTAAGCCTGATTTCAAGTTTTTTTCTGTTTTCCCATACGGACGCAAAGATGTCACTTGCTATATCTTCCGCTTCTTGTGTATCTCCTAAATACAAATACATAAAGCGGCAAAGAGCAGTGAAATAAGTATCAAAGACGTACTTGAACGCCTGCTTATCACCATTCTTTATCAATTGCAAAAGGAACATATCGTCCATAGTGTTTGTAATTAGGTTAGTGAGACGTTGCAAAGTTAAAGAATATTTTTTTAGTAGAAACTAAAAAAATGCTTTTCTGAATAAGGGTATGATTCGTTTTTTGTGTCTTAGTATCGGTAACAGTTAAAAACGACAGCGAAGCATGAAAAAAGAAATACCTTGGGAGTTAATCATTTCCGACCTGAAACAAGACATCTCCGATGCTGATAAAAAGCACTTGGAGGAGTGGGTGTCTATCGATGAGAACCGGAAGGTGTATGAAGAACTTCGGGGAGTTTGGGAAAAGGTGCGTGCTAAAGTTATCAATTATACGCCGGACGTAGATTTCTACTGGAAAGAGTTGATGCAGCGCATGGAGGAGTGTGAGGAGGCTGAACGGAGACAAGCTGAAGATATGGAAAGGTCTGAAGATAAAGTTGAAGTGAATCTCAAAGATAAGGAACAACCTGTTCGTTTGTGGGCTTTCCCCCGTTTTCAACGCTATGTTGCGGCTGCCTGCGTAGTTGTGGCTGTCTTCCTTTCCGTTTCTTTATATATAGGTATAAAGATCGGTCAGCCGGAAATAGCGCAACAAACCTATTCCAATTGGGGAGGTAAATCGGAAGTAGCTTTGCCGGACGGGTCGAATGTATGGATTCATTCGGCTACTTCGCTTACTTATAATACGAATTATTATTCGAAAAACAGAAATGTCCGGTTGAATGGAGAGGCTTACTTTGATGTGGCCCACGATAAGGATCATCCTTTCGTCGTTGAAACCGAAGGAATGAAAATCACCGTACACGGTACAAAATTCAATGTAGAATCCTTTCCCGGTTCGGAAAATACATTTGTCAGCCTGAAAGAAGGTTCGGTGTCGTTGGAGACGAAAGCGGAAACCCGTTTTCTGCATCCGGGAGAAGTCGGTACTTTCAACAAGCGTAACGGACGGCTTCAAATAGAAAAAGGAGATATCGAGTTGGCTGTCTCGTGGGCAAGCAATCAGATTGTATTTAAAAACAGGCCGTTGAATGAGATTTGCCCTCTTCTGTCCAAATGGTATAATGTGAAGATAAATTTGTCTCCGGAATTGCAGGAACAGTACAGATACACATTCACCTTGCGGCACGAACCGTTGGAAGAAATCATGCGAATCATGTCGCGCATTCATCCTATCAACTATGAATTTAATGATGAGAATATGTTGACAATTTTACCGAAGCAGAAACAATAAGTGGTAACACACAATGCAAATATCCGAGTTCAATATCGGTAAAATGAATTTTTTGACAAATAAGTAAGAGAGAAAGGCAAGCCTATGATATAATGAAGATATAGAATAAATAAGGGGGAAGTTCCGCTTCCGGCTTTCCCCCCTACCAAATCAAGTTTTTTATTAACCGAAGAAAGTGAGTGAACATTAAAATCTGACCCATTTTAATGCAGTCTCCTTACAGTTAACTTTTAATATCGCAAAAATATGAATTTAAAAAAGCATTTTGCACTTTTAACGCTATTATTTTTTAGCGTTGTACTTTCTGCACAAGTAAAAGAGAAGATGATAACGATAAGCTTCTCGAAAATTCCATTGTCCGAAGCTATGGCACGCATTGAGAAAACCAGCGGCTATACCTTCTTTTATGATGCAACACAAGTAAATGTGAAATAGGAAGTCAGCCTGAACGTGAAACAGGTTCCTGTATCCAAAGCGGTAGGAGAAATGCTGAAAGGCATTGACCTGTCATTTGAAGTGACCAGCACACAGATTGCCTTGTTCCCCAAAAAGAGTACTCCGGCACAGACGGGCAAGGCGACTACAATCATCGGTAAAGTTGTAGACGAGAACGGAGAGCCCATTATCGGAGCTAACGTTTTGGTAGCCGGCACAACGACCGGTGTGATTACCGATATTGACGGTAACTACAAACTGGAAGCGCCTTTCGGATCTTCGCTTCAGATCTCGTATATCGGTTATACGACTCAGACGGTGAAAGCCGGGCAGAAGTCTATCATCAAAATGAAGGAAGACTCCAAGACACTGGAGGAGGTCGTAGTGGTAGGTTACGGTGTAATGAAGAAGAAAGACCTGACCGGAGCCGTGGCATCCTTGAAAGCCAGCGACCTTGAAAAAGAACAACCGAAAACTGTTCAGGATATGCTCCGCACGGGTGTGGCCGGACTTTCGGTAGGTATCGAAACCGACACGAAGGGTAACACCAGCATGATGGTGCGTGGTAAAAACAACCTGCGTGCAACGAGTACGGATAAATCTTCCCTTGAACCTCTGATTGTATTGGACGGAGTAATCTATTCGGGACAGATGACCGACATCAATCCTAACGACATTGAGCAGATAGACGTATTGAAAGACGCCAGTTCCACAGCCGTTTATGGTGCGAAGGCAGCCAATGGCGTTGTGCTGATTACTACCAAGAAAGGAACAAGTTCAACGAAACCGATTATCAATTTCAGTGGTACATGGGGACTTTCAATGGTGAACTCTTTGCCGGAAGTATACGAAGGAGAGGATTTCATCAATTTCCGCCGGGATGTGGAAGTTAGCAAGAATCCTTCAAAAGCAGCTACCGGATATTTCGACAATCCGGCACACATGTCCAATGCGGACTTGGCAAACTGGATGGGAAACGATAAAGGCGACCCGACAAGTATCTGGCTGACACGTCTCGAATTTACCAATACGGAGGTCAACAACTATTTGGCCGGACGTCTTGTAGACTGGCGCGATGTCATTTATCAGGATGTAGCGTTACGTCAGGATTACACGGTCAGCGTGGCAGGAAAGAAAGACGAAATGTCTTATTATTCATCTATCAACTACCTGAAAAACGAGAGTAACGTGCGTGGCGGAGGATACAGTGCTATCCGTGCACGTATCAACCTGGAGAATAAGATACAGAGCTTCCTTACTTACGGTGTGAACGCACAGTTTACTTCACGTGATGAGGGATATATCAGTAGTTCATCCGGCAATTACACTACTCTTTCACCTTTCGGAAGCCTTTACGAAGACGATGGAGTGACTTTGAAACAATACCCTACCGGTAACAATAACCAGAGCAACCCGTTGCTTGCTCCGACTTTCCAGAATAAACGCAATGACATCGAGAACTTGAATGCAGCTCTTTATCTGAAAATCACCCTCCCTTTGGGCTTTTCTATCCAGACTACTTATTCTCCGCGTTTTGAATGGACAAACTATCTTTTCCATAAGGCAGCCGCTTCTCCCGACTCCGGTTCGCAGAACGGCCGTGTGGAACGTACGCATACGAAGGATTTCTATTGGCAATGGGATAATATGCTGAAGTGGAACAAGACATTCGGCAAGCACGCTTTTGACTTTACTTTCCTTGCCAACTGGGAGAAGTTCCAGCGTTGGCATGATGAAATGACGAATGAAAATTTCCTGCCTACCGACGAACTGGGTTATGGAGGTATCGGTTTCGGTACCAGCCCTAACGTATCCAGTGATGATGTCTACCGTACAGGAGACGCCTTTATGGGACGTCTGCACTATGTATACGACCAGCGATACCTGATTACCGCCACTGTACGTCGTGACGGATATTCGGCTTTCGGTCTTGCCAACCCGCGTGCCACTTTTCCGGCTATCGCATTGGGTTGGGTGTTCTCTGAAGAGAAATTCCTGCACCGTCCGGATTGGTTCGAATATGGTAAACTGCGTCTCTCATGGGGTAAGAACGGTAACCGTGCCGTAGGTACTTATGCTGCATTCATGCAGTTGGCCCCGCGCAAATACATTTATGTGGATCCGGCAACCGGCAGTCTGGTGACCGCCAACACTTTCTACGCTTCTACTATGGCTAATCCCAACCTGAAATGGGAATCAACGACTTCATGGAATATCGGTACGGACCTGACTTTCCTGAAAGGCAGACTGAGCGCGAACCTGGATGTATATAAGAAGATTACGACCGACCTGCTTGTCAGCCGTGAGTTGCCCAGCCTGATCGGTTACAGCTCCGTGATGTCTAATATCGGTGAGGTCCAGAATACCGGTGTCGAGCTTTCACTGAACTCTACCAACATCAGAATGGATAAGCTTACATGGCGTACTTCTTTCAGCCTGGCTTATAACAAGAACAAGATAACTCACCTGTACGGAATCATGGAAGATGTGAAAGATGCGGACGGTAACGTTATCGGCCAGCGTGAAGCGGACGATATCAAGAACAAGCGTTTCATCGGACACGATATTGATGAAATCTGGGATTACAAGGTAGTGGGAATCTGGCAGGAAGAAGAACGTGAAGAAGCTGCCAAATACGGTCAGCAGCCGGGTGACGTTCATCTGCTGGATAAAGACATGAACTACAAATATGACAATACGGATAAGGAATTCCAGGGAACTACGATGCCGCGTCTGCGTTGGAGTATGCGTAATGATTTCACGTTGTTCAAGAACTTCAATATCTCGTTCAATATGTACTCCTATATCGGACATAAAAAGACATTGGGACGTTTTACCAATGACAATGCTTTGCTGAACGTGACGAACCAGATTAAACGTGACTACTGGACGCCGGAAAACCGTAACAATGAATATCCGCGTCTGGCCAACAAGAAGCCTGCCGGCGTTTCGTATGCCATTTACAAGAACGCTTCTTTCCTGCGTTTTGATAATATCTCAATCGGATATACTTTCCCGAAGAAGCTGATAGAGCCGCTGCGGATTCAGAACCTGAACGTCAATGCTACGATGAAGAATGCAGGTTATATCTCCGGTTGGCCCGGTTACGACCCGGAAAACAGTGATGCAAATACCCCGAGAGTAATTTATTTTGGTATTAACTTGACTTTATAATATCTACAGACTGATGAAACTAAATAATAAGAAAACAGGCATTGCCTGCATGATTGGAGTAGCTGTATTAGCAAGTAGTTGTTCGGATTGGCTGGACCCGAAGCCACTTTCATTCTATACGCCGGAGATCTCTTTTGCGGATTACAACGGCCTGAAGACCGGAACGGATATGTTGAACCGTGACGTCCGTTACTTTGATTTTTATCCCACATCGGGTTCTGCCGACCCTTGTATCCTTTCCGAATATTTCTTTTCGGATATAAGTGTCAACGGACGTACTGACGCGGCAAACTCTCCACAGGATCTTGTTCGACAGATTACTCCCAGTGCTTCTCTGACAGGAAATGCAAGTCAGATTAATAACTATTGGACCTATCTGTATAAAGGTATTAAAGACGCCAATACATTGCTGACCCGTTCGGAAACGGCAGAGTTTGACAATGAAGACCAACGTAAGGAAATTGAAGGATTGGCATGTTTCCATCGTGCTTATCGTTATTACCGTCTGGTGAATCAGTATGGGGATATACCGTTCATCACAGAAGAAATCACCGGGCCACGTTATGATTTTTATTCAACGAAGCGTGAAGCAATCTTGCGGTATCTGAAAAACGATTTGGACCGTACGGCTCCTTATCTGAAAAACAACGTTTATATCGGTATGGTGACTCAGGCTGCGGCTTATCACTTACTGACAAAGATCAATCTTGCATTGGGCGAATTTGACGATGCAATCGAATCAGCCAATAACGTCATTAATGACGGAGTGCACTATCTAATGACAGAGCGTTTCGGTGTTGACAAGAATGACGCTACCAAGAATGTGATTTGGGACTTGCATCAGTCTGAGAATAAATCCTTGCCTGAAAACAAAGAAGTACTTTACATGGTGCTCGACCGTTATGATGCCGGTGAGGATATTCGTTCGGCAGCCGGACTGGAAATCAAACGGCAGGTGCTTCCCTGGTTTGCAAAAGACGGCGAGATTAAAACTCCCGACGGCAAAAACGGATTTACCGATAACGATGCAAAGAAAAATCCCTATCTTGAGCAATATGGTCGTGGAGTATGTACAGCACGTTCTACCTGGTATCATACGCACATGATCTGGACACTGGATGACACAGATCTTCGTCATGCTCCGGGCAACTGGATAGAAATGACCGACCTGACCTACAATAATCCTGAACTCAAAGGTACGGAATGGTACGGACAACCGGTTCGCTTTAAAGACGATAAAGGAAACATCCTGGTAAACGATACCATTCGTGACTGGGTGGGGTGGCCGCATTATAAGACCAACGTTGCCGACCAGAAAGATAAATGGTGGCGCGGTGGTTGGGCCGACTGGTATATTTTCCGTATTGCCGAAACGTATCTGTTACGTGCTGAGGCATACATTTGGAAGGGGGATGCAACCAGCCTCCAGAAAGCTGCCGATGACGTGAACAAGGTACGCCGCAGAGCGGGAGCCGATGAACTTGATGCTGACCAGATGACTATCCGTACGATTCTGGACGAACGTGCCCGCGAACTGTATTACGAAGAACCGCGTAAGACGGAGTTGACCCGTATCGCATTTATCTATGCTAAAACCGGCAAGGCGGACGATAAGGGACGTACCTACCGTATGGATAATTTCTCCGAGAAAAACTTCTTCTACGACCACATTATGGATGTAACGGATTTCTATAACAAAGGGGTGAAAACGCCGATTGGAAATGAATATACCATTGCTCCCCACAATGTATTGTGGCCGATTGCATTGAATGCTATTTCGACAAATGTGCAGGGACATATCAATCAGACACCGGGATATGCCGGTTCGGAAAACAATATCGAGCCGTTGGACATTGACTTCAGCAAGTAACGTTTTCTTAATGGTATAACGTACCATTAACTTCCTGTTTATTGGGCATATATATCCACCACGCTGGGCATATATGCCCAATATGTTGAATCTATATATCCACTATGGTGGATATATATTTCCAATAAATCCCTCAATTATATCCGATATTTGGCGTATATTTGTACTTTGTCGGGTATTGGAACCAAAAAACTACCGAACTTTCATAATTTTTTAAACGATAAACGAATGAATCTAAGAACAAAAATCGGGGTCGTAGCAGTGCTGCTGTCTACCCTCACCGTGCAAGCACAAAACATTCCTTTCCGTAAAGCGGAAATAAAAGAAACGATGAAGAAAGTTGCCGACTGGCAAATAGCCAACCCCAACAAGGGCGCCGAACATGGTGACCTGAGCTGGACAAACGCCGTACTATATGTCGGTATGCTCGACTGGGCGGAATTGGCGGAACGTGAAGACGGTAACAAGGATTATTTTAAATGGCTCACCCGTATCGGAAGCCGTAACGGCTGGCAGCCGGACAAGCGGATGTATCATGCCGACGACATCGCTGTTTCACAACTCTTTATCGACCTTTACCGGAAATATAAGAACAAATATATGCTCAATCCTACCATTGCCCGCACGGATTGGGTGATGAAGAACCCGCCGACGGACGATTTCAAGCTGGATTATCGCAAACCTGAGACACTGGAACGCTGGACTTGGTGTGACGCCCTCTTTATGGCTCCTCCGGTCTACACTAAATTATACGTCCTGACGGGTGATAAAAAGTATATCAAATTCATGAACCGCGAATACAAAGCTACGTATGACCACCTTTTCGACAAGGAAGAGAATCTTTTCTATCGCGACTGGCGGTATTTTGACCAACGCGAGGCCAACGGCCGGAAGGTTTTCTGGGGACGCGGCAACGGCTGGGTGCTCGGCGGGTTGGCGGAGATATTGAAAGAACTGCCTGCAAAGGACAAGAACCGGAAGTTTTACGAAGAACTGTTCGTGAAGCTCTGTTCCCGTGTCGCTAAATTGCAGAATGCGGACGGATTCTGGCATGCAAGTCTGCTCGATCCGGCTTCTTACCCGTCACCCGAAACAAGCTGTACCACGTTTATTGTCTATGCTTTGGCTTACGGAATCAACGAGGGACTGCTGGACAAGGAAACTTTCCTTCCTATACTGGTAAAAGGTTGGAATGCACAGGTTTCTGCTGTCGATGCAGACGGTAAATTAGGTTATGTACAGCCTATCGGGGCCGATCCGAAGAAGGTGACGCGGAATATGACTGAAGTATATGGCGTGGGTGCTTTTTTAATGGGCGGATGTGAGATTTATAAAATGGCCAGATAAACAAGAACTCATAATCTAATGGTAAAAAATATGATTGTATTTCTGCTCCTGTTACTGGGAGCAGTTATGAATGATACGTCCGCACGTGATGTCATTTCTTTCAATACTGGCTGGCAATTTAAGAAAGGGCCGTTTTCTACGGACCCTATGCGTGCTTCCGCACAATGGGACGGCAAGTGGGAGGAAGTGACAATTCCCCATACCTGGAATGCGAAAGATATGCAAGTGAAAGCTGATGCATTCTACGAAGGTGTAGGTTATTACAGAAAGAAACAGTTTTTCGGAAATGAGTTGGCGGGTAAACGTGTATTCTTGCGTTTTGAAGGAGTAGGGGCTTGCACAGAAGTCTATGTCAACGGAAAGTTGGTGGGAACGCATAAAGGCGGGTATAGTGCCTTCGTTTTCGAGATAGGCACTGCCTTGAAACTGGGGGCTGAGAACGAGATTATCGTGAAGGCTGACAATACGGCCCGTCCTGATGTGATTCCTGTCAATCACAGTTTGTTTGGGGTGTATGGCGGTATTTACCGTCCCGTATGGTTGATTACTACGGAGCAGAATAATATCACAGTGACCGATTGCGCCTCTCCCGGTGTGTACATCACTCAGAAGAATGTATCAAGACGTTCGGCGGATATAACTGTTAAAGTAAAGCTGGATAATGGTAGTCTGGCTCCTGCGCAGCTTGTTCTGGAGAACAGTATTTATACGCAGGAAGGGAAAAAGGTGGTTTCTCAACGTCTGCCGCTTGAGTTGACTCCGCAAGGAACACAAAGCTATGTATCAACATTCAAACTAAAGAATCCTCATCTCTGGCAAGGTAGGGAGGACCCTTATCTTTACAAAGTAGTCTCCCGTCTGTTGGCAAATGGTGAGGTGATTGACGAGGTCACGCAGCCTTTGGGTGTTCGTCATTACGAAATTGTTGCCGGAAAAGGTTTCTATCTTAATGGAGAGAAATATCCGATGTATGGTGTTACCCGTCATCAGGACTGGTGGGGCCTGGGGAGTGCGCTGACCAACCGTGAACATGATTTTGACCTGGCTCAAATTATGGATGTCGGTGCCACGACCGTGCGTTTTGCTCATTATCAGCAGTCGGAATATCTTTATTCGCGTTGTGATACATTGGGCTTGATTATCTGGGCGGAAATCCCCTTTGTCAACCGGGTGACAGGCTACGAATCGGAGAATGCGCAGACACAACTCCGCGAACTGATTCGTCAGAGTTTCAATCATCCCTCCATTTATGTGTGGGGGTTGCACAATGAGGTTTATCAGCCTCACGAATACACAGCGTCATTGACTCAATCTCTTCACGATCTGGCGAAGACGGAAGATCCTGACCGCTACACGGTTGCCGTGAACGGTTACGGTCACGCCAATCATCCGGTGAATCAGAATACAGATATACAAGGCATGAACCGTTATTTCGGCTGGTACGAAAAGAAAGTGCAGGACATCAAACCGTGGGTGGAAGGACTCGAAAAAGACTATCCCTGGCAGAAATTGATGTTGACCGAATATGGAGCCGATGCCAACCTTGACCATCAGACGGAGTATTTGGGCGATGCGTTGAACTGGGGAAAGCCTTATTATCCGGAAACTTTCCAGACCAAGACGCATGAATATCAGTGGAGTGTGATAGCTGAGCATCCCTATATTATTGCTTCTTATCTATGGAACATGTTCGACTTTGCCGTGCCTATGTGGAGCCGTGGCGGTGTGCCTGCCCGGAACCTGAAAGGGCTGATGACCTTTGACCGGAAAATAAAGAAGGACTCTTACTACTGGTATAAAGCGAACTGGAGCAAGTCTCCCGTACTCTATCTGACGCAACGACGTAACACGGATCGCGAACGGAAGCAGACTTCCGTCACTGTTTATTCAAATATCGGAACTCCCAAAGTTTACTTGAACGGCAAAGAACTGACAGGCATTCGTAAGGGATATACGGATGTACATTATATCTTCGACCAGGTGACACTTGAAAAAGGAAAAAACAAAATCAAGGCTGTTGCGGTATATAATGGAAAAGAATACGTTGACGAGATCGAATGGGATTATCAGAGTGAAAAGAAACGTAATGCGGATGCGCACGAAAACAAAAATGAACATGCCGGGTGGTAAAACCCGGCTTATGGACATAAAAAAAGGAGCAACGCCTTGCTCCAACCTTTGTTAACCTTAAATCTAATACTATGAAAAACACATTGTAAAGATACGGACTCTTAGGGAATTAGCAAATTATCCAAGTAAAATACTATGTTTTATAACACGTTTTAATAGTTTTCTCCTGTTTGTTAAGAAAAACGCCGTTCTTTTTTAAAGGTATGCAACACTAATTTTGATAATTGAATCGGTGGATTCCGTTGATTCTCTGCCGAAAAACCGTTATCTTTGTTCCGATAATCACAGTATATACTCAATAAAAAAAGAAAAGGAGAGAACCGTGAACGAAGAAGAAATCGTGCTCACCCCCATGATGAAACAGTTTCTGGATTTGAAGGCGAAACATCCGGATGCGGTAATGCTGTTTCGTTGCGGTGACTTTTATGAAACATACTCTACGGACGCCATTGTTGCAGCCGAAATATTAGGAATCACACTGACAAAACGTGCTAACGGAAAAGGAAAGACGATTGAAATGGCGGGATTTCCTCATCATGCGCTCGATACTTATCTTCCGAAATTGGTTCGTGCCGGAAAACGGGTGGCTATCTGCGACCAGTTGGAAGACCCGAAAATGACCAAGAAACTGGTGAAGCGCGGCATTACCGAATTGGTGACTCCCGGTGTCTCTATCAATGATAATATATTAAACTATAAGGAAAACAACTTCCTGGCCGCCGTACATTTCGGAAAGGCTTCCTGCGGGGTTGCTTTCCTCGACATATCTACCGGTGAATTTCTGACTGCCGAAGGACCTTTCGACTATATAGACAAACTGCTGAATAACTTCGGCCCGAAAGAAATTCTTTTTGAACGTGGCAAGCGCCTTATGTTTGAAGGCAATTTCGGTAGTAAATTCTTCACTTTCGAACTGGACGACTGGGTGTTTACGGAAACTACTGCCCGCGAAAAACTTCTGAAGCATTTTGAAACAAAGAATCTGAAAGGATTCGGAGTAGAGCATTTGAAAAACGGTATTATTGCTTCGGGGGCTATTCTTCAATACCTGACAATGACACAGCATACTCAAATCGGGCATATTACTTCATTGGCTCGTATTGAGGAGGATAAATATGTCCGGCTGGATAAATTCACGGTGCGCAGCCTCGAATTGATTGGCAGCATGAACGATGGAGGAAGCAGTCTGCTCAATGTGATTGACAGGACGATCAGCCCAATGGGAGCACGTCTGTTGAAACGTTGGATAGTTTTTCCATTGAAGGACGAGAAACCGATCAATGAGCGTCTGAATGTGGTGGAGTATTTCTTCCGTCAACCGGACTTTAAGGAGTTGATCGAAGAACAGTTGCATCTTGTCGGTGATTTAGAGCGTATCATCTCCAAAGTGGCTGTGGGACGTGTGTCACCGCGTGAAGTGGTTCAGCTGAAAGTGGCTTTGCAGGCTATCGAACCGATCAAACAGGCTTGTCTTGAAGCGGATAATGCAAGTCTGAACCGTATTGGCGAGCGGTTGAATCTTTGTGTTTCTATTCGTGACCGGATTGCCCGGGAAATTAATAATGATCCTCCTTTGTTGATAAATAAGGGCGGAGTGATTAAAGACGGTGTGAATGCGGATTTGGACGAATTGCGCCGGATTTCGTATTCGGGAAAAGACTATCTGCTTCAGATACAGCAGCGGGAAAGCGAAGAAACGGGTATTCCGAGTTTGAAAGTGGCTTATAATAATGTATTCGGCTATTATATCGAGGTTCGTAATGTTCATAAGGACAAGGTCCCTAAAGAGTGGATTCGCAAGCAGACGTTGGTAAATGCGGAACGTTATATCACACAGGAACTGAAAGAGTACGAAGAAAAAATTCTTGGTGCCGAAGATAAGATTCTTGTGCTGGAAACGCAGTTATATACGAATTTGGTACAGGCATTGACGGAGTTTATCCCCCAGATACAGGTTAACGCCAATCAGATTGCCCGGTTGGACTGTCTGTTGTCTTTCGCTAATGTGGCGCGTGAGAATAACTACATCCGTCCGGTTATTGAGGATAACGACGTATTGGATATTCGTCAGGGCCGTCACCCGGTAATTGAGAAACAGCTTCCGATAGGAGAGAAATATATTGCCAATAATGTGATGTTGGACAGCAGTACGCAGCAGATCATCATAATAACCGGTCCCAATATGGCGGGTAAGTCAGCGCTTTTGCGTCAGACGGCATTGATTACGCTGTTGGCTCAAATCGGTTCGTTTGTTCCTGCGGAGAGCGCCCATATCGGGCTGGTGGATAAAATATTCACTCGTGTGGGAGCAAGTGATAACATCTCCGTAGGTGAATCTACTTTTATGGTGGAGATGAACGAAGCGGCGGATATTCTGAACAATGTTTCTTCCCGAAGCTTGGTACTATTTGACGAGTTGGGGCGTGGTACCTCTACGTATGATGGCATCTCTATTGCCTGGGCGATTGTGGAATATATCCACGAACATCCGAAAGCCAAAGCACGTACTTTATTCGCCACGCATTACCACGAATTGAATGAAATGGAAAAATCTTTCAAGCGTATCAAGAACTATAACGTATCGGTGAAAGAGGTGGATAATAAGGTAATCTTCCTTCGTAAACTGGAACGTGGTGGTAGTGAGCACTCTTTCGGTATCCATGTAGCAAAAATGGCGGGTATGCCGAAAAGCATTGTGAAGCGTGCGAATGAGATTCTGAAGCAGCTTGAATCTGATAATCGCCAGCAGGGAATAGCAGGCAAGCCGTTGGCGGAAGTAAGCGAGAACCGTGGTGGTATGCAGTTAAGTTTCTTCCAGTTGGACGATCCGATACTCTGTCAGATTCGCGATGAAATATTAAATTTGGATGTAAATAATCTCACTCCTATTGAAGCGCTGAACAAGTTGAATGATATAAAGAAGATAGTCAGGGGAAAATAGCGGATTATTAACGTGTTCACAAATAGTATATAGAACGTTTTCTGAGATCTGGAAAACGATTTGTAAGTATAAAAGGCGTTTCCTTTAAGTGATTGGAGGAAACGCCTTTCTAGTATGCAGTCGATTTTTATATATCAGGTTCAGGCTACTTTTTTCTTCCGGTCGTAGAAAAACATGAAGTAGATGCCGACTATAACGAATGGAATACTTAGCCATTGTCCCATGTTGAACATCATGT
>CEAF01060155.1_pt1 | contig 15467 bp, 12 predicted proteins | sample 557431 | NCBI WGS metagenome assembly CEAF01 (sample SAMEA3182068, study PRJEB8094) | gut metagenome | biome: human; feature: gut; material: Stool; isolation source: human stools | place: Canada | collected 2013-11-18 | reverse complement strand
TGCAATACGAAATTTTAAATACCTTGGTTTTTGTTATGGGAAGAACGGAAAAGGAATCTATATCCGTGTGCATGAAAAGGCATGGAAGAAAGCCAAGGAAAACCTGCGCAGGCTCACTTCCCGGAGCAGATGCAGAAGTATAGTGAAAGCCATGAAGCGAGTAGAAATCTATATGAGGGGATGGCTGAACTACTATAGTATAGCAGACATGAAAAGAAACATCGAAGACCTGAATGGATGGCTGTACCGAAGGATACGGATGTGTATTTGGAAGCAGTGGAAACTACCCAGAACGAGAATGAGAAAACTAATCGGACTGGGAGTAGCCAGTCATTATGCGGCAACAATCGCCAATGACCGCAAAGGATACTGGTTTAATGCCGGGAACAAAGCGGTAAACTGGGCGTTGAATAAAGAAAGACTGATAAGCTGGGGCTACTATGATTTAGCGACAGCGTACCAGTCCATGCACGTCAACTATTGAAACCGCCGTGTACCGAACGGTACGCACGGTGGTGTGAGAGGACGGCGGTTAATCACCGCCTCCTACTCGATTGCATTTCATGTTGCCTCAACCAAACATCCGGAACGATCTTCAGGGAAGGCTATCTCTTCTGACGGTAATAACCCTAAATCTGCTGAAAAAGTCAACAAAACTCAGTATAATTCACGGGTCGGATGAAGAAAAATGTGGTATAATTTCCAAAGAGTTTTACAAGGGAGTAATTGACAAGCTATGAAAATGAAACACAACAAATCTCAGAAACGTTTGATAACACAATTGTCACTGTGGCTGGTACTGCTATTGACATTTACCGGCTGTGCGGAAAGCACCGTCACGCCGCAGGATAATACCTATACGATAGAGCAGCCGGCGACGATCCCCTACGAATTGCTGGAAGCATCGGAGACTGCAGCATCGGAACCTGAATCCGGACAGCCACAGGAAAACGCTTCGGATACACAAGAATCGCAGCAGGTCACATCTGCAACAGATGCTTCGACAGGAGAGGGCACGTCAGCATTTTCCATTTGGGAGATTCCGGCATACTCCGGCACGCCTTATACAGAAGTCAATGACAACAAACCTTATTTCACAGAGGCAGATCTGACTACACAGTCCTTCGAGACATACAGCGAGCTGGACAGCCTGGGGCGCTGTGGCGTGGCATATGCCAACGTAGGACAGGACCTGATGCCGACAGAACCGAGAGGGGAGATCGGAGCTGTGAAGCCTACCGGCTGGCATCTGGTGAAATACGATAACGTGGACGGAAAATACCTATACAATCGCTGCCACCTGATCGCTTACATGCTGGCAGCGGAAAACGCCAACCCGCAGAACCTGATCACCGGAACCAGATATCTGAATACACAGGGAATGCTTCCCTTTGAGACGAAAGTCTGCGATTATATCAAAAATACAGGGAATCATGTCCTGTACCGTGTCACACCTATTTTTGACGGTGATAACCTTCTGGCAGATGGAGTCCTCATGGAAGCGTATTCCGTAGAAGATGCCGGAGAGGGAATCCAATTCTGTGTATTTGCCTACAATGTGCAGCCGGGGATCGGTATTGATTATGCTACCGGGGATAACTGGGCAGAGAGCAACGCGGCATCCCAGGAAGCGGCAGCACCCATTGTGATAGAAACACCGACACAACAACCCCAGACAGACACTACGATGCAGATCACACCGGAACCGTCAGTACCACAGGAATCCCAGGGAATTACTTATGTGCTGAATACCAACACCATGAAATTCCACTATCCCACATGCTCCAGTGTGGATCAGATGAAGGAGAAAAATAAAGAGATCTATACCGGCAGCAGAGAAGATGTCATCAATATGGGATATGTTCCCTGCAAGCGGTGTAATCCATAACATAGAAAAAGAACCTTCGAGCCAGTCGCGAGGGTTCTTTTCGTTCTCACATAAAAAAGGTAACACATGTATAAGTGTGTTACCTTTTTGCTTTCACAATGTATATCGGTTCTGAAATTAGAAACTTAACCCCAAAATCGAAAATATATTACAAATGTATTAACGTCCATTCACACACATAATTGCAATAATACTTTAACCGTAATTCAGAATAAGATTATTGCTGCTCCTGCAATTGTGCTATTATTAATTCTCTTTCGTCTCCCTGAATCCCTAAAGCATTTAATGCCTCATCCAGATTGAGTTTCATATTATGCATAAGATTTTTTACAGAAACAGATTTTTCTTTTGCTGCATATTCCTTTGCATATTCTTCTGCATATTTTTGTACTGCCTCACACATATTTTCCTGTCCTCCTGTACCTTTAAGATGGCTCACACTGCGAGCTAATTCCGAATAATGCATTTTACTGGGATCTACCTGATGAAAATCTTTCATAAGCCGACCGATTTCATCATCACCCTTATAATTACCATTTACATATATAATATGAGATCCATCGGCAAACGGCTCTTGCAATTCGTTTATATAACGATCCACATGATAAATCGGTAATCCTCTTTCAAATTTATCATGTTTATAGATGAAGATTACATAAGAATCCTTGATCTCTTGAAAATCCTGTCCGGCTTTCAACATTCGAGAGTCAACCATGCTGCTATGGTATCGGGCACGTTTTACATGTGCTCCCTTCGAATTTGCCTGTACCTCGACATCCATTTCTTCGCCATTTTCGTCCAAAGCATGAACATCAAGGATGATATCGCGGCCACTCACTTTCGGATTCTTTAATTCATCCTGCCCCGTTACACTGGTCACTTTGATATTTCGCCCTAGAACAATTCGCAGTAACAATTCTGTAGCTTCAATATTCTGATCAAAAACCCTGCTCATCAGGTCATCGTCGAATAAAGTAAGATTGCACACAATCTTTTCGATGACCCTCTTATCTTGCGTTACACAATTATTATTTTCTTTTGTTGTCATTGAACCTCCGTTTTCTAAAATAATATTATCACGTTACTAAATTAGGAACAATCTTATATTTGTAAATTTATGCTTATTACAATGATAAGCAAGTATCAGACATCACTCCCATTGCAGTATTTGTTCAGGCAGCTATCCTGTCAGCAAAATAAAAGCTTAATAAATAAGCCTCAAGCGTATAATTTCCCATGCAAAAAACATCATCTTACCGTTTTTTCAGTGAAATCAGTGGTGAAGTACCCAGACAAATCATATTTGAAATAACTAAGAATTGATTTTGATATCAGAAAAATTTCTGTGCAAATACAATAGCATATTCTGCACCTAAATGCAAGTAAAAAAAATCATCGGATAATTTGATAACCTGCGGAGAATGATACTATAAGTAGATACAATATTGGAACCATAACAGGTATAAAAATTCAGGAGGAAAAATCATGAACACAGCACAACCAATTCGAAACCACAAGGATCTGGAAAATTTAAAACGGTATTATCGGGAAGTTTGTCCCAATGCAAGAAATCAGCTTTTGGTTATTCTGGGGTTAAATACGGCGTTACGAATCTCTGATCTGTTGGGATTACGCTGGCGGGATGTTTATTTATTCGAATGGGATAAATATAGTGAGCATATCTGCCTTGTGGAGCAAAAGACCGGAAAGCATTCCAGTATCTATATCAATCAAAACATCGTGCAGATACTTCAGACGTATCAGAGACAGTTAATTGAACAGGGACGCAAACCACTCCCGGAGGATTATCTATTTTCACATTCGAATAAAAGAGAGCCCATCAGCAGAGTGCAGGCATTTCGAATCGTAAAAGCAGCGGCGAATTATTATCAAATCCCCGGGGTTATCTGCTGCCATTCGCTACGAAAGACTTTCGGTTATCAGGCATGGCGGCAGGGAGTCTCTCCGGCACTGCTTGTAAGTATCTATAATCACTCGTCCTATGAAGTAACAAAACGCTATCTGGGAATAGAACAGGAAGACAGGGACAAAATCTTTCAAGAAATTCAAATCTGATGATCTCAAAAAGGTAACACACTTATACATATGTTACTAATCACGATAACTATTTCCAAAACAGCAACGTATAAGGAAATAACAGATTCAAGGAGGAATTGCCATGCTGAGATTATCGGTAAGAGATGAAGAGTTTCTGATGATAGGAGACGATGTAAAAATTGTGTTTTTGGGAAGCAGCGGAGGACAGACACGTATCATGATCGACGCCCCCAAGGATGTAAATATCGTACGAAGCAAGGCTATCGAGAAACGGATCCAGGATCCGGAGCTTCTGGCGACGATCCCGAAGTACTATAAGAATCCGGAAGGCGCAGCCAGGAAGAAAAAATCCAATGTCGTTATTGTGCAGAACAAGTAACAGGGAATAGGTGGAACCAAAGATGCTAACTATGCGGAATCCTAGGGCCGCAGGTAACTCATTAACCACACACCGCAGATAAACGGATGTATCTGCAACACTTTTTACACATGGAGGTAAATTATTATGGTAGTACAACACAACTTAACAGCAATGAACTCTAACAGAATGTTAGGCTTAACCACAGCATCCCAGGCAAAGTCCACCGAGAAGCTGTCTTCCGGATACAAGATCAACCGTGCAGCTGATGACGCAGCAGGCCTGTCCATCAGTGAGAAGATGAGAAAGCAGATCAGAGGTCTGACACAGGCTTCCCTGAACGCACAGGATGGTATCAGCGCAGTACAGACCGCTGAAGGCGCCCTGAACGAAGTTCAGGATATGCTGCAGAGAATGAACGAGCTGGCTGTAAAGGCAGCTAACGGAACTATGTCTGAGAATGACAGAACTTATATCCAGAATGAAGTAGATCAGCTGACCACTGAAATTGATCGTGTTGCTGAGACCACCAAGTTCAATGAGACCTATCTGTTGAAGGGTGATACCGGAGCAGCTAAGGATACAAATTTCCAGTATAAAGAGGCAGACGTTACCACACAGGATCTTTTCTATGTAAAGGATGGCAAGGTTCAGACTCTGGCAAAAGGTTCCTACAAAGACAAGGTTGATATTGCAACTTATGATTACTATACCAGTAAAGATGGTGTGCAGGTCGGACAGAAGATTGCGACAGCTGATCATGATACCTATGCAGATACTGCAAAAGTAAATGTTATTACTGATGATGTATACACCAAAGACGGTGAGGGAAACTTTGTGTCTGCAAAGGGTACTGAAAAGGATGCAACGGGTAACGTGAAATATTATACACTTACTAAAGGTCAAGATGGTCTTTATGAAGCTGCGGAAAAGGCAAATCCTACCACAACTCAGTATGATAAAGTAAAGACTGGAGTAACTGTTTATGATAAGGATGGTAATGCATTTGCGGCAGGTGCTTTGGTAGATGATATTACAAAATACTATGCAAGTATTAAAAAAGGAATACTGGCAGGCGACAAGGTTGCAGACGTTGCAACTGTATCTACTAAGGGAATTACTCAATTTACAGACAAGGATGGCAATAAAATTGCAGCAAACGGATTAAGTAATTACATTGATAATGATGGAAAACTCAAGGCAAATTCAGGACTTTATATTAATGGTCAGGCTGCAACTCAGGATGATGTAGAAAAACTGGTAGATACTAATAAGAAGTATGATGCCGGAGCATTAACTTTGAAGCTTCATGTTGGTGCAGATGCAACAGATAACAATCAGATTTCTGTAGATATTGATGCGATGAGCGCAGAAAGACTTGGTGTTCAGAATTTGAAAGTTGATGGCGCAGATGATACTAATGCCAAGAATGCGGTTGAAACAATCAAGGAAGCTATTCAGAAGGTATCCACCCAGCGTTCCGCACTTGGTGCAGTACAGAACCGTCTGGAGCACACCATCAACAACCTGGATAACGTAGTAGAGAATACCACCAGTGCAGAAAGCCAGATCCGTGATACCGATATGGCTACTGAGATGGTTAAGTACTCCAACAACAACATCTTGGCTCAGGCAGGACAGGCTATGCTGGCACAGGCTAACCAGTCCAATCAGGGTGTACTGTCTCTGTTACAGTAATCTTAACCACAGATCTGTCACAAATAGAATTACAATTAGTTGTGTAAAAACTAACATAAAAGGTTCCGCCGGATTTCTCCGGCGGGACCTTTTTGCCCTAAATAATCTGAAAATATCAGTAATTTGGCCTTTGGTAAAAATATACAAAAATCTATTCTGCAAAAATAGCCAATTTCGATACCTCAAATTTTGGATGCCCATTCCGCAGAAATTCATAGGAAAACGCCCTACGATACTTTATAATAAATATAGGTGTTGCCAAAACGGTAAGCGGTTCGCCTTTCGCCGGAATGGAAACATTTTGAGAACTTCCAGTATTATCGGAGGTGATACGAATGGGAAATTTAACGAAAGGTACATAAATGATAGAAACGAAAGCATTAAAAAGCAACCGCCCCTGCCAAGGAATAGGTCGCTTTTATAGAAACCATTAACTGAGGCGAACCGTTGCTGTACGGTAGCACCTTTTTATATAGTCATACTAGCACGGGAATCAATCTTCGTCAACAGTTTTCGTATACTTGCAAACATTCTGCAAATGCTATAGACTAAGACTAGTTTCTATATCTATTTGAATCAGAACAAAGGAGTATATGTTATGTGTACAGCGGCAACTTATAAATCACAGGATTTTTATTTCGGCAGAACTTTTGATTATGAATTTAACTATGGGGAAGAGGTAACGGTAACACCACGCAATTATCCTTTTTCGCTACGGCATCAGAATGCCCTGACGGAGCATTATGCCATGATCGGCATTGCTCATATGGCAGGGGATTATCCTTTGTACTATGATGCAGTGAATGAGAAAGGACTCGGCATGGCGGGACTGAATTTCCCGGGAAATGCAGTATACAGCAAAGTGCAGACAGGTAAGGACAACATCGCCCAGTTTGAGTTCATCCCCTGGATTCTGGGGCAGTGTGCCAATGTGCAGGAAGCCAGAGTATTGTTATCCCATATCAATCTGGTGGATACGCCCTTTAATGAAAAATATCCGGTTTCTCCACTGCACTGGATTCTGGCAGACAAGGAAGAGGCCATTACGATCGAGTCTGTGCAGGAGGGACTGAAGATCTATGACAACCCGGTGGGAGTATTGACGAACAATCCCCCGTTTCCAATCCAGATGTTTCGTTTGAACGATTATATGTCCCTGTCTTCCGAATCACCGACAAACCGTTTTTCCGCAGATCTGAAGCTGAAGCCGTACAGCAGAGGCATGGGAGCCATGGGGCTGCCCGGGGATCTGTCTTCTGCATCCCGTTTTGTACGGGTGGCATTCACGAAGATGAATTCCCTGTCCGGATTGTCTGAGTCGGAGAGCGTCAGCCAGTTTTTCCATATTCTGGGGAGCGTGGATCAGACCAGAGGATGCTGTCAGCTGGACAAAGGGGAGTATGAGATCACTATCTACACTTCCTGCTGCAATGCAGACAGAGGAATTTACTATTATACGACCTATGAAAATCATCAGATTACTGCAGTAGATATGTACCGGGAGAATCTGGACAGTGATCGTCCTGTCCATTACCCGCTGGTACAGGGAGAACATATTTTATTGCAGAATGCTGCAGCAGGAAGCGCGGAGGAAAACCAGTAATGGATGTACAGAAAGAACAGGAACAGCAAAACCGGACGGATCATGTAGTGTCCGGATTTGCATTCTATTCAGAGAAAGATGCCAGACTGGCAGAGCAGGAGAGACAGAAGATTGCTTATCTGGATAAGCGGATCGATCGGACAAATCTGGAGTCCGTACTGGTTATTTATAAAAAAGCATTGGATGACAGGGTGTTCCGCACTCCGGTAGGTTTGGAATACCTCAGGGAATTGCAGGGAGAACTGAAAGCAGAGCAGGATCTGTTGGGAGAAGAGATTCCGCCTATCCCTCTGTGGACGAACTTTGCGGACACCAGGGAAAAAACGTCTCCTGCCAGAAGAAGAATCAAACCGGCACCGGAAGAAAATAAAAATACGACGTTCCGGCTGTCTCTTATTATGAATATTGTGATGGTCATTGCAATTATTGCAATGTTTATCATCACGCTGAATTCCGATCAGCCCAATGTCCTGAATTATGAAAGAAATCTGCAGAACAAATATGCCACCTGGGAGCAGGAACTGACCCAGAGGGAGCAGACGGTACGGGAAAAGGAAAGAGAATTACATATAGAGACCGAAGTTTCACAAAATTGACATATTTACACGTTATAGTGTAAGTATTCAGGAAAGCCTCGAAGAGGTGATTTTGCAAATGGGGCTGAATAGTTACTATCTCAAGATAGGAGGGTGAGGGTGTATGGACAGACTGAAAGTACTGGTAGTAGATGATGAGAGCAGAATGCGTAAGCTGGTCCGGGATTTCCTGGTAAAGAGCAATTTTGATGTGCTGCAAGCCGGTGACGGTGAGGAAGCACTGGATATTTTTTATAAAGAAAAAGATATCGCATTGATCATTCTGGATGTGATGATGCCGAAGATGGACGGCTGGCAGGTGTGCCGGGAGATCCGGGTGAACTCCAAAGTACCGATCATCATGCTGACAGCCCGCGGAGATGAGAGAGACGAACTGCAGGGATTTCAGCTGGGAGTGGACGAGTATATTTCCAAGCCCTTCAGTCCCAAGATTCTGGTGGCCCGAGTGGAAGCAATCCTGCGCAGAACAAATCAGCTGGGACAGGAAGAGGCTCTGACCTGCGGCGGCATTACCGTGGATAAGGCGGCACACCGCGTGATCATTGATGGAAAAGATGTGGATCTAAGTTACAAGGAATTTGAACTCCTGACCTATTTTATGGAAAATAAAGGCATTGCCCTGTCCAGAGAAAAGATCCTGAACAATGTGTGGAACTATGATTATTTTGGGGATGCCCGTACCATAGACACACATGTGAAAAAACTGCGCAGCAAACTGGGCGAGGAAGGCAATCTCATAAAGACCATATGGGGCATGGGGTACAAGATGGATGAAACAGCGGAATAAACAACAAAAGAGAAAAGTACATTCTATCAGGGGACAGTTTGCCTGGATCTTTATCGGCCTGATGATCGGTACGATCCTGCTGTGCCTGATGATCAACTATTTATTTCTGGGAAAAGTCTATATGCAGAGCAAACTGGATGTTATTCATGATGCTTACGGAACCATCAAGCAGGCAGCGGAGAGCGACAGCTATGACACGGAAGAATTTGCCAGAGAACTGGATGATGTGTGCAGAAGCTACAACATGACGGTATGCGTTATGGATGTGAATTCCAATATGAAATATGTGTCCATCAACGGCGGTGAGAGACTGGAAAACCGCCTGATCGGTTATGTATTTGGACTCAGCATACCTTTCAATGACCAGAGGGTGATCGAGAACGGCGATGACTATGTGATCCAGAGAACCGGACAGGAGGACAAGGAATATCTGGAAATCTACGGAAGACTGAATACCGGCATTTCTTTTATTATGCAGACACCTCTTTCCAGTATTCAGGAGAGTGCAAAGATCGCCAACCGCTTCTATGCCCTTGCAGGATGTCTGGGAGCAATGGCGGGTGGTATTATTATCTGGTTCGTCTCCCGAAGTGTGACCAAGCCGATCCTGGAACTGAATAATATTTCGGAACGGATGGTACAGCTGGATTTTGAGGCAAAATATCAGGGGAAGGCACATAATGAGATCGATCTGTTGGGAGAGAATATCAATAAGTTGTCCGATTCCCTGGAGAAAACCATTTCGGAACTGAAGACAGCGAACAATGAATTGCAACGGGACGTGGAGAAAAAAGAAGCCATTGACGAAATGCGCAAGGAATTTCTGGCCAATGTATCCCACGAACTCAAGACCCCCATTGCGCTGATTCAGGGTTATGCGGAAGGGCTGCAGGAGGAGATCAATGACGATCCCGAGAGCAGGCAGTTCTATTGTGATGTCATCGTGGACGAAGCAGCGAAGATGAACAACATGGTGAAAAAGCTTCTGACCCTGAACCAGCTGGAATTTGGTAATGATGTGGTGGCCATGGAGCGGTTCGACCTTACGGCGCTGGTGAAAAATTATATCCAGTCAGCGGCAATTCTGACAAAACAGCATGAGATTACTGTGCGGATGGAAGAGTATCCGCCGATCTATGCATGGGCGGATGAATTTAAAATAGAAGAAGTGTTCATGAACTTTTTCTCCAATGCGGTCAATCATTGTGAAGATGATAAGATCATCGAAGTGAAAATGGAACAAAAGGACGGCAAAGTACGGGTATCTGTATTCAATACAGGCAAACCGATCCCGGAGGACTCTATTCACCATATCTGGGAGAAGTTCTACAAGGTGGATAAGGCCAGAACCAGAGAATACGGAGGCAGCGGTGTGGGATTGTCTATCGTGAAGGCCATCATGGAATCCATGAACCAGCAATTCGGTGTGAACAATTACAACAACGGCGTGGAATTCTGGTTTGAGTTAGAGACAAAATAGTAAATATAAAGGATATATTTTTATATGAGGGAAGAACAGATACAGGAGGCACCGGTAAAGGTACTGTTAGTCGGTGTGGATGTCGGTGAAGAACCGGATTTTGAGCGTTCCATGGAGGAACTGGCAAGTCTGGCGGAAGCTGCGGAAAAAGAAGTGGCCGGTCAGATTGTACAACGGCTGGATCATGTCAATAAAGCGTTATATATCGGCACCGGAAAAGTGACAGAGGTGCGCAGGCTGGCGGAAGAATGCGGGGCACAGGAGATTGTGTTTGATAATTCTCTGACACCTTCGCAGGTAAGAAATCTGGGAAATGAACTGGAACTGCCGATCATCGACCGGACTAATCTGATCCTGGATATATTTGCCATCCGGGCCCAGACAAGAGAGGCAAAATTACAAGTGGAGACAGCCAGACTGCAATATATGCTGCCGAGACTGGTAGGAATGTATGATGCACTGAGCAGACAGGGCGGTGCCAGTGGCAGCATGAGTAATAAAGGCACCGGTGAGAAAAAGCTGGAACTGGACAGGCGTAAGATCGAGCATCGTATCACAGAACTGAAAAAGGAACTGGAAGATGTGGGACGTACCAGAGAGGTGCAGCGGAAAAAGAGGCAGCAGTCCCGCATCCCGCAGGTGGCTCTGGTAGGATATACCAATGCGGGAAAGTCTACAATTCTGAACCGTATGGTAGAGCAGTTTGGCGAATTGCCGGATAAAACGGTCATGGAAAAGGATATGCTCTTTGCTACACTGGAGACCAGTGTCCGCAGTGTGGATACCGGACATAATAAGCCCTTTTTCCTGACGGATACGGTTGGATTTATCAACAAGCTGCCCCACGGACTGGTAAAAGCCTTCCGCTCTACACTGGAAGAGGTGAAGTATGCGGATCTGCTGATCCAGGTGGTGGATTTCAGCGATGAAAATTACAGACAGCAGATGCAGGTAACTGCTGATACCTTAAAAGAACTGGAAGCAGGTGACATTCCGCAGATCATAGTGTATAATAAGGCAGACAAATGTGAGATGGAACCACTGCCGCAAAAGAGACAGGACAACTGGTATCTGGCGGCAGGACTTAATATCGGTATCCGTGAACTGGCAGAGGCTGTTGAACAGAAAGTCTATGCGGATAATGCAGAGTGCGTATTTCTGATCCCGTACAGTGCAGGAAATGTGGCTTCCTATCTGATGGAACAGGCGCAGATACTTTCCAGAGAGTATAGGGAGGACGGTATTCTGATCCATGCGGACTGCCATAGACAGGATATGGACAGATACAGAGAGTATATAGTGTCATAAGATCACAGAAATTACAATGAGGGAAGGATAAAAGATGGAGACCAATACACAACAGGAACGAGCAAAGAGACTGGAACAACAGGCAAGAGAATACCTGATGCAGTCCAATGATCCGATATTTACCAGGTATTTACAGCAATTACTTCCAAGAATACAGAGACAGCCGGAATATGTAGAACAGCTACAGGCAGAACTGGATAAAAGCGTGGAATTCTGGTACCAGAGACAGCAGATCAATGCAAACAGAGGCGGAGAAACCGGAGCGGAGTCATCTGTGCCGCAGCAGAGTGTACCACAGGAGACAGCCGCCGGAGAACAGCAGACAGCCGGGCAATCACAGACACAGCCAGTGGGGCAGTTTACCATGCAACAGGTGCAGGCACCGGTGACGCAGGCTCCGGCACAGAAGAAGCAGAATGCGGAATATCTGGTCGCAACCATTGCATTGTCGGTGGTTGGCGGAATCTTTATTCTGACCGCACTGGTATTGCTTGGTATGTATTTTATGAACGGCTGGATCAAAGGTATTTCTTTATATGCAGTTTCCCTGGGAGTAGTATTGATCGCAGAATTACTGATCCACAGAAAGCTTCCGAAACTGGCCCGGATCTTTTCGGCTATCGGTATAGCGGCGTTATATCTGTCGACCATGATCAATACGATTTCCCTACATAATTTCGGTATGCTTCCTGCAGCGGCGATCATTGCAGTGATCACAGTGGGCACGGTTTTACTGAGCAGAAAAAGGGATTCCCTGATACACAGAATGCTGGGAATCGCAGCATGCTGGCTTTGTGCGTATCCGCTTTTCGGTTCTTCATTGCTTTCGGAGCCGGAAGGCCTGCTGGTGCTGGCATTGATTCTGTTACTGAGTGTACTGAGCATCTGTGCGCCGGTAAGAAGATATCATACGGCTTCGCAGTTGATACAACTTGTCAGCACTACGATCCTTTTCCCGGTAACGGTATCCTGTGTGATCAGTACACAGGGAATGCCGGTCTGGGTGACAGCAGCTGCATTTGGAACCTTTTTCCTGATCGCACATCTGATCCTGGTAGTGCAGAGCAATTACATACTAAAAGAAAAACAGGCGGGCCATGCAGTGAATGAAAACGGCTTGCTGGCAATCTATATAGCATTTCTTCTGGTAGCCGGAATTACAACCGGTACGGCGATGAACAATTATTGGGGAAGAGCGGAGAACGACGCGTATATCGGAATCATCGCCCTGACGGGAATGGCGTTTGTAGTCGCGGTTCTTGCGGGAATTGCCATACGTGGAACGTGGAAAAAATGGCTGCCCTGTTACTTTTTCAGTTTTGTTGCGGTATGTGCCTTTTCTGTAATAGAAAGTAACTGGCCGATACTCATATGCCTGACAGCGTTGCTTTTACTGACGAAGATACTGACCCGTTTTGCGGAAGGCGGACTGAGGGCACTGGATGTGATCGTTACATCACTGTACTGTATTGAACTTCTGGCAAACGGAAAGGAAATACCGTATGCATACCTGCTCCTTGCGGGAACCATCCTCAGTATGTTCCTGGTCTATGGATGGACAACGATACAGGAGCTCCTGCTTACTTTTTCCCTGGCATTTTTTGCAGCGGCCAATTTGATGCCGATGCTAAAGCTGCCGGCTTTTGCGGGGATCCTGTTTGTAAGTATATTGCTGTTTAATAATGTGAAATATATGCGCGGGAAAAACATCCTGGTATTTAATGTATCTGTAATGGTGGGGCAGATCGGAGCGTTGATCGCTCTGGCAAATCCGGTGTACCGGAACTCTTATCTTACTTATCTGTGCATGTTTGTGTTTGTACTGGCTTATCTGGTACTGACATTGCAGGAGAGATACTATAAGAAGTTTAAACGCAGAGAACTGATCATTGTGATCTTTCTGACCTATATGGCACTGATCGTTAAGACCAATGTTCCCGTGATCAATAGTGTTCTGATCATGCTGATTGCGCTGGTAAGTGTAACACTGGGCTTTTTGAAAAAAGATAAGCCGGTAAGAATATATGGACTAGTGCTTTCTTTGTGCACTTGTGGTAAAATAGCATTATATGATTACTGGGGAGCACCGGTATTGCAGAAAACGGTCCTTTTCTTTGCAGTGGGTGTGATCGCACTGGCGATTGCCGGGATTTATATCGTACTTGAGAAAAATACAGGAAACAATGGAAAAACAGACAGGGAAGGATAGAAGAATGACAGGAAACAAAAAGAGGATTGTATGCGGAGCGTTATTATGTGTAATGGCGCTTGGCATGACAGCCTGCGGAAATGAAATTCCGGATCTGACAGAAGCGGAATCACAAAGAGTCGGAGAATATGCGGCGGTAACTCTCTTAAAATATGATGCGAATCACCGGAGCCGTCTCGTGGACCCGGAAATCGTCATTGCAAAACTGGAAAAAGACGCGGCCAAGGAAACCGGAAGACAGGAGAATGCACAGACGGAAGAGAAGCCTGCGGAATCGACTGCTTCAGAAGCCCAGGCACCTACCGCACAGGAGGATATTACCACCAGTCTGGAGGATTTCTTCGGACTTGCGGAGGGAGTGACCTTGACATACAGAGATTATCAGATAGCAGACTCTTATCCGGAGGACGGATCTGCAGAGGATTATTTTGCGTTGGATGCATCCACCGGGAAAAAGCTTCTGATATTGAACTTTGAACTGACCAACGGAACAGACCAGGAGGAGAATGTTGATTTCCTGAGTACCGCATCCAGATACATCATTACTGTAAATGACGGCACACGTGGAAATGCATTGACCACAATGCTGCCCAATGACATGTCTACGTATGTGGAAACCATGGCTCCCGGTGAGACACAGGGATTGGTCCTGCTACTGGAAGTAAATGAAGATATGGCAAATGGGATACAAAACATTTCTCTTCGTCTCAAAAATACATCAAATGAATATACAATTCAACTTTTATAGGCATATATACTGTAAATTATGAGAAAAAGAGAAAAGACAATAAGATCCAAAATGACAAAAAAGCCCATGATTATGGGCTTTTTTACTGCTTTTGCAAAATTGTTTGAAAAATATGCAAAATAATGTTGACAAGTGGGGCACAGGGTGATATACTCAGATTCGTTGTTGAGGCAGCGCCGAGACAACACAACAGCTCGAAAGAAACTTGAAAAGATTTCAAAAAAGTTGTTGACAAAGTCTGACAGATATGTTAACATGAACATCTGTCACGGAAAACAAAGTTTTCCAAGACGAAAAAGATTTCAAAAAAGTTGTTGACAAACGAAAGCGGTTATGATAAGATATCAGAGTTGCCGCTGAGAACAACAGCAACGAATGAACGAGCTCTTGCGAAGCAAGAGGTTATGATCTTTGACAAATAAACAGTAATGCAACCCTGAAAATTCCAAGATTTTCAGAGAAATTCAAGAACAAGCAAGTTGATCGAAAGATTGACAAGCTACCCGAATTAACAGTAAACAATGCCAGATAAAACTGGCAGGACACAAACACCATTTTAACATGAGAGTTTGATCCTGGCTCAGGATGAACGCTGGCGGCGTGCCTAACACATGCAAGTCGAACGGACTTTTCATGAAGCCTAGCGATTGAAAAGTTAGTGGCGGACGGGTGAGTAACGCGTGGGTAACCTGCCTTGTACTGGGGGACAACAGTTGGAAACGACTGCTAATACC
>CEAF01035225.1_pt1 | contig 15572 bp, 11 predicted proteins | sample 557431 | NCBI WGS metagenome assembly CEAF01 (sample SAMEA3182068, study PRJEB8094) | gut metagenome | biome: human; feature: gut; material: Stool; isolation source: human stools | place: Canada | collected 2013-11-18 | reverse complement strand
ATTATAATTATTATGTTAAAATTCATTAACGGAAAAGAAAAAATCCATATAAATAATAAATTATTCTATTAAGGAGGAATAATCATGGTAGATTTCGAACAATGGGAAGGCTTTGAAGGCTCTCTCTGGAAAGAAGAAGTTAATGTTCGTGACTTCATTCAGAAGAACTACACAGTCTATGACGGCGACGAATCCTTCCTTGCAGGTCCTACTGATGCTACAAACAAGCTTTGGGGTATTCTTCAGGGTCTTCAGAAGGAAGAGCGTGCTAAGGGCGGCGTACTTGATATGGAAACAAAGGTAGTTTCAGGTATCACCGCTTACGGTCCGGGTTACATCAGCGAAGCTGATAAGGACTTAGAAAAAGTAGTAGGTTTACAGACAGACAAGCCTCTTAAGAGAGCATTTATGCCATTCGGCGGTATTAAGATGGCTGAACAGGCTTGCTCAACATATGGTTATGAGCCTGATCCTGAACTTCATAAGATTTTTACTGATTATTGCAAGACTCATAATCAGGGTGTATTTGATGCTTACACTCCTGAAATGCTTAAGGCTCGTCACAATAAGATTATCACAGGTCTTCCTGACACTTACGGCCGTGGTCGTATTGTAGGCGATTACAGAAGAGTTGCTCTTTACGGTATCGACTTCCTTATGGAAGAAAAGAAGCATGACTTTGCTAACTGCGGTGACGGTACTATGACTGACGATGTTATCCGTCTCAGAGAAGAAATCACAATGCAGTATAAGGCACTTGCTCAAATGAAGAAGATGGCTGAAAGCTATGGTTTTGATATTTCTAAACCAGCTAAAGACGCTAAAGAAGCAGTTCAGTGGTTATACTTCGGTTACCTTGCTGCTATCAAAACTCAAAACGGTGCTGCAATGAGTGTCGGCAGAATTTCAACTTTCCTTGATATTTATATTCAAAGAGACCTTGAAGCCGGTAAAATTACCGAAGCTGAAGCTCAGGAACTTATAGATCATCTTGTAATGAAATTCAGAATGGTTAAGTTTGCAAGAATCCCTTCATACAATCAGCTCTTCTCCGGTGACCCTGTTTGGGCTACTCTTGAAGTTGCAGGTATCGGTGTTGACGGTCGTTCAATGGTTACAAAGAATGACTTTAGATTCCTTCATACTCTTGAAAATATGGGCCCTTCACCTGAACCAAACCTTACAGTTCTTTATTCATCAGCACTTCCTGACACATTTAAGAAGTATGCTGCTGATATTTCTATCAGAACAAGTTCAATTCAGTATGAAAACGATGATGTTATGAAGCCGGTATGGGGCGATGACTACTCAATTTGCTGCTGCGTATCAGCTACACAGACAGGTAAAGAAATGCAGTTCTTCGGCGCAAGAGCTAACCTTGCTAAGTGCCTTCTTTACGCTATCAACGGCGGTGTTGACGCTAAGACATTTGAGCAGGTTGGTCCTAAGTACAGACCTATTACATCAGAATACCTCGATTATGACGAAGTAATCGAAGCATATGACAGAATGATGGATTGGCTCGCAGGTCTTTATGTTAATGTTCTTAACCTCATTCAGTTTATGCATGATAAATACTATTATGAAGCTGCTGAAATGGCACTTATTGATACAGATGTAAGAAGAACATTTGCAACAGGTATTGCAGGTTTCTCACACGTTGTTGACTCACTCAGTGCTATTAAGTACGCTAAAGTTAAGACAATCAGAAACGATGACGGTGTTGTTGTTGATTACGAAACAGAAGGCGACTTCCCTCGTTACGGTAACGATGATGACAGAGCTGACGAAATCGCTGTATGGCTTCTCAAGACTTTCCTTGACAAGATTAAGAAACATCACACTTATCGTAATTCAGAGCCTACAACCTCTATCCTTACTATCACATCAAATGTTGTTTATGGTAAGGCAACAGGTACAATGCCGGACGGCCGTAAGGCAGGCGCTCCTCTTTCACCTGGTGCTAACCCATCATACGGTGCAGAACAGAGCGGTCTTCTTGCTTCTCTTAACTCAGTAGCAAAGCTTCCATACGAATGGGCTCTTGACGGTATTTCAAATACTCAGACAATCAACCCGGGTGCTCTCGGTCATTCAGAAGAAGAGAAGAAGAACAATCTTGTTCAGGTTATGGATGGTTACTTTGACCAGGGTGCTCACCACCTTAACGTAAACGTATTCGGTACTGAAAAGCTTATCGATGCTATGGAACATCCTGAAAAAGAAGAATATCAGAACTTCACAATTCGTGTATCAGGTTATGCTGTTAAGTTCATTGACCTTACTAAGGAACAGCAGATGGACGTTATCTCAAGAACCTGCCACGACAGAATGTAATTATTAACTTATAAAGGATTTGTTGAAATTGGACGGTAAAATTCACAGCATTGAAACTTTTGGTCTTGTTGACGGACCGGGTGTCAGATATGTACTTTTTTTGCAAGGTTGCAATATGCGTTGCAAATATTGCCACAACCCTGAAACTTGGAGCTTTGATGATGCGAAATTTACCGTTTCGGCAAAGGATGCATTTAGCAAAGCTTATAAGTATAAGAATTATTGGAGAAAAAACGGAAAGCCAAACGGCGGTATTACAGTGAGCGGCGGTGAACCTCTCCTTCAAATTGATTTTGTAACTGAATTTTTCAAGCTTGCAAAAGAAAAAGGTGTTCACACCACGCTTGACTCCTCCGGCTCTGCTTTTACAAGAGAAGAGCCTTTCTTCTCCAAATTCAATGAGCTTATGAAGTATACTGACCTTGTTATGCTTGATTTAAAGCAAACTGATACTGAAAAGCATAAAGAGCTTACAGGCAGAACTAATGAAAATATACTTGATATGGCTAAGTACCTATCGGATATTGGCAAGGATATGTGGATTAGGCGTGTTCTTGTACCTAATTTAACTAATGATGATAAAGAACTTAATAATTTGTACGACTTTATTTCATCACTTAAAGCAGTTAAAAAGGTTGAAATACTTCCCTACCACACCTTAGGTATTTTCAAATGGGAAAACCTCGGTATTAAATATCCTCTCGAAGGCTATAAGCCGCCTACTAAAGAGGAAGTTGAAAAGGCAGAAAAAATACTTCATATAGAAAAATAAAACTAACCCTCCTGATTGATTCAGGAGGGTTTTGTTATGCCTATTTTTAATTTTAAATTTTATTAAGTAATGCATAGTCCTTTGCATTTATATATCCGTCATTATTCAAATCAAGATACATATTGTCATTACCTCGCACTACCTTAGTATTTACATAATCAATAAATATAGGTAATTCGCTTTTTGTTTTAGTTACAGTAGAATCGCATTCGGAGCATTTATAAGTAAGCTTTAAATTATCTGCACTTACAAATTTATAATTATGACCTAATGCGTCGATATAATTTTCAGTATAGCTTTCATTGCATTTTGCACATTTATACAGTGTATAGCCCTTTTCTTCACATTTAGGAGCGATTACAGACTTTACAAACGAATGCTCATGAACAAATACTATATCATTATCAGCTTCTTCAATTCCAACATAATCATCGGCATTTGAGGCACTGCTGTAGCTTCGTGTAATGACAGGCGAATAAAAATACATTCCGTCTATGCAGACATAGGCTCTTGCAGTGATTTCGTTATTGTAATGATCCTTTGTTATTCCTGTAAATACTGCATTATATGTTGAAACAGTTCCTTCAACATTTCTTTTATTTGCAGATTTTACAAAAACATTGTTTCTGTTTGCTCTTAAATAATAATTTTTTTGAAAATCATTCTTGTTTTCATAAGAGTCAAAGGTATAAACAAAGCCGTAATCAATATTTTCTGCGTATTTTTTGAAATCAAAATCAATAACTGTTTCATCAAACTCAAATCCAAAGCGCAAGCCATTATCTCTTGTTCGTATTTGTCCGCCTTTGCTTTTAGCAAATTTATCACTTTCAACACGAATGAATCTGTCAGTATAGCCATCCCTATCGGCTTCATTAAGTCCCGGTGTGTACTCCGGACTTATAAAGGTATATTTATAGTCCTTGTAATCATCGAGAAAATCAACTCCTGTCAGTTTATCACTGCAATAGATTGTTGTGTTATTTGGAATAGATAGTGTTATATAAGTTGCCTTTGGTGCAAAAATCATATTTAGATTACTGCAACCGTTAAAGCGTCCGCTTAAGTCTTGCGCATTTGGAACATAAAGCACTTTAAGATTTTTACAGTTATTAAATGCATTGCTTCCAATTGATTTTGCTTTATTAAGTACAATTTCTTCAGCTGTGCAGCCGTCAAATTCATTATCATCTGCTCTTGTGCAATTAGGAAGATGTATTGTGCTGAAATATGTTCCTGCTAATCCTTTTTCGGCAACCCAATCTACTGATGAAAAATCAGGTTGTTTTGGCAATGATTCACATCCGAAAAGAGCTTCACTGCCGATATATCTTACTTTTGATAAATCGATATCAGCAAGTTTACTGCAACCATAGAAACAGCGTTTATCTAAATTTTCAATACCATTTGCAGTTACTGATTTCAGATTTGTATTACTGAAAGCATCATCACCGATGGTTACAATTGTATCCGGCAAAGTGATGGTTTCAATATTGCTATTGCTGAATACTTGCGGACCTATTTGTCTTGGCACTATTCCATTTACCACATCAGGAACAACAATATCTGTTTTATTGCCAAGATATGCTTTTATAATGCCATCTCTGTCTATTACAAACTCACTTTCATTTTCTTCTAAAATGTAGTAATCAAGATAAGTGAATTTACTGTGGAAAGGAGAACCTGCCCTTGCAAAAGCCGCTGCAATAATTCTTGTGGAATCTGTAACTGCAATAGGCTCAGTATACTTTGTACCTCTTTCTTTTGTCGGAAGAGTGCCGTCGGTTGTGTAGTAAATATCAACAAGATTGTTAGTACATTTTAATTCAACGCTTATATTGTCACGGTATGCACCGCTTTCAATGTTTGATGTAACATTCTTGCATCTTGTGCCGTTTATGATATTTGAAAAGTTTACGATACCTGCACCATAGCGACCATAATAACAGGAACTTTTTTTGAATGGTGTTGCCGTTGCAATAAGCTCCTGTTTTACCTGCTCGGGGGCGTATTTTCTGTTTTCCATAAGAACATAAGCGGCAGCTGCTGATACGAGTGGTGTGGCGAGTGATGTGCCACTAGCAAATTCATATGCAGTATTACTGCTCATATCTGCTGTATAAACATAATCTCCCGGTGCAGCAATATCGACACAGGGACCATAATTTGAAGAACTCCAAGCACTCCCATATCTATTTGTTGCTGCCACAGTTATAGCACTGTCAAATATCGCCGGCTGTTGATATACTTCTTTGCCTTCATTTCCGGCACCAGCAACAACAGTTATGCCCATATCAACGAGTTCATCCACTACAATGCCAAGACCTGAACGAGTCGCAAAAGAGCAGTTAATTATATCAGGCTTATTTGAAAGTTGTTTTATATATTCAAAAGCAGCTAAAGCTGTTGCTGAAGTTCCTTCACCATTTTGGTTATGAATCTTGTAGCAGGACAATCTAACATTGCTTGGTGTACTTTTAGCAATTGCACCGGCAACATTTGTTCCATGACCATATTTATCCATTTCGTCATCAGATGCATCTGTGCTGAAATCTGTATGAGTACGCACAACTCTGTTTTTGAACAATTCGTGGTTATAATTTATTCCACTATCCAATATGGCAATATTTATATTCGGTTTAATTTTTGATTTATAATAATCAAGAGCAGAAACTGCATCCGTTTCTTCGTATGCCCATTCATCACTCCAGTTACCACCGGAACCTATAGAGGTAGAAGAAGTGGTAATAACACTATCATAATCGGCCGTATAACCTGAAGTTTCATATTGTGTTTTCGCAAATTCTGCTGATTCATCATCTGCATACTGCAAAAAGGCATAACCAAAACCATAAACACTGTCGATAGCATCATATTCTTCAATTTTATCATCGGACTTAACTATCAATCTTGTATTGATAGTTTGTTCATCTGTACTGTCTAATTCATTGTAATTGTCATATTTATTGCACAGTGCGGCAATTTCTTTGCCTGTTTTTAATACACTTTGCTTTCTTGCTTCTTCTGCCATAACGCTTGTAATCGGTGCACATATAGATAAAACAATTACAAGTGACAGTAAAATGCTCAGTCTTTTTTTCATACAAACTCCCCTAATATATTTATTATATAAATAATAGCATAGTATTAAGACGTTATCAATACATATTGCGATATTGACAATATAAAGTTGTTTTGAATTTAACGATAATCAATTTACTGCATAAAAAGTTTGACCACCTTGCCCTCTAATACATCGGGTACGCTTATAGATTGCGGGCAATGATTTTTGCATTTATTGCACCAGGCGCAAGCAGTAGGATTAACAGCAAATGAATCATATGCTTCTCTACCCTGCTGAATGTTAACATCACCTGAAACAACACTGTTATAAAGTGAGAAAAAGGAACTTATTTTTATACCTTTAGGGCAAGGCTGGCAATAGTCACAGCCGGTGCATCCTATAACCTCACTTTTATTAAGTATTGATGCCGCTTTAAAGCACACTGAATATTCGTCATCACCAAATGCTTTGAAATCGGTTAAAGTTGACAGATTATCAAGCATCTGTTGCTCGCTGTTCATTCCGCTTAAAATTGTAATTATATTTTTATTGCTTGCAACAAAGCCCATAGCCCAGGATGCTACGCTCATATTCGGCTTTTTTCTTTTAAACATATCTTTTATCTCGTTATTAACTAAAGCTAGCTTACCGCCCCTTACAGGCTCCATTACAATTGTGGGAATGTCTGCATCTTCAAGTGTTTGGTATTGTGCTTTGGCATTTTGGTTTTCCCAATCAAGATAGTTCATTTGAATTTGTGCAAAATCCCAATCGTGAGCAGAAACTATATGCCTTAAATCATCAACTGTTCCGTGAAAAGAAAAGCCGATATATTTAATCTTACCCTCTTTTTGCATTTTCTTTAAAAAATCATAAGCGTCGAATTTTTCGCATTTTTCAAAATTTTCTTTATCAAGTGAATGAAGAAGATAGAAATCAAAATAATCCATACCGGTTCGCTCAAGCTGTTCGTCAAACACACGCTTCATATCCTCTTTTGTATCGCACATCCAAATAGGAAGTTTATCGGCAATGAAATATGTATTTCGCGGATATTTTTTTAACGCATGGCCTATGAACTTTTCGCTTTTACCGCAGTGATACATATATGCGGTATCATAATAATTAACGCCGTTTTTATAAGCTAAGTCAACGAGCTTTTGAGCCTTTTCATAATCAATATTAGGGTTTGACTCTCTTTTTTGATCGGTTTCACACGGAAGTCGCATAGTCCCTAAGCCTAAAAGCGATACTTCGACACTCTTAAATCTTCTTTTATCTACCATAATTACTCCTATTGTTTTAAAAAGAGCAGGAAAACAAAAGTTCCTGCTCTTTATTTATATTATTCTTTAGTCCAAGTAACACCCTGCGGTGTATCTTTTAAGATAATACCTTTTGCTTTGAGTTCATCACGAATTCTGTCTGCTGTTGCCCAGTCCTTATTTGCTCTTGCCTGCTGGCGTTCTTCAATAAGTGCTTCAATGTCTGAATCAACATCGTTGTTTTTTCTATTGTAAAGAATGCCTAGTACATCACATAATTCATCAAAAACAGCAGCGGCTGTTTGGCAAACATTTTTTGATACTTCTTTATCAAGAATTGATGTGTTAATATCCTTAACAAGTTCAAACACAGCGGCAACACCGTCTGCTGTATTAAGGTCATCATCCATTGCGGTTATAAACTGTTCTCTGTGGCTGTTAAGTTTTTTGATAAGTTCTTCATCATCCGGAATGTCTTTCGCGTTTTTAAGGGCAAAATCAAGGCTCTCTCGGCAAGTATAAAGCCTTTCAAGCGCACTCTTGCACTGTTCAATGATTTCAAGGCTGTAATTGATAGGTGAACGGTAATGTGATGAAATAAGGAAATATCGGATTACTTCGTATCCGTAAACATTTGCAATTTCACGAACTGTTTTGAAGTTACCGAGAGATTTACTCATTTTTACATTATCAACATTGATATAGCCGTTATGCATCCAATATTTTGAAAATGTGCAGCCGTTAGCACATTCGCTTTGTGCTATTTCGTTTTCGTGGTGTGGGAAAATAAGGTCTTGACCGCCGCAGTGAATGTCAATTGTGTCGCCTAAAAATCTTTTATTCATTGCAGAACATTCAATATGCCAGCCCGGTCTGCCTTTGCCCCAAGGAGAATCCCAATAAGGTTCACCCTCTTTTGCAGCTTTCCAAAGTGCAAAATCAAGAGGATTTTCTTTCTTTTCACCAATTGCAATTCTTGCGCCTGATTGCAAATCTTCGATAGGCTGGTGGCTGAGTTTACCGTATTCTTTAAATTTAAGAGTTCTGAAATATACATCACCGTCAACGGCGTATGCATATCCTTTTTCTTCAAGCGTTTTAATAATATTGATAATTTCATCAATATTTTCCGTTGCTTTTGGGTGAACAGATGCTTTTTTGAAATTTAAACCGTTTGCATCAGTCCAAAATTCTTCAATGTACTTTTTTGAAACTTCCTCAAAAGTTATACCCTCTTCATTTGCACGCTTGATAATTTTATCATCAACATCAGTAAAATTTTGCACAAATTTTACATTGTAACCCCTGTACTCTAAATATCTTCTTAATACATCAAAAACACAAAGCGGCCTTGCATTACCGATATGAATATAGTTATAAACAGTAGGACCGCAAGCATAAATTTTTACTTCGTCCGGGTTATTTGGTATGAATTCTTCTTTTTGACGAGTCATTGTGTTAAAAATTCTCATTTTAGCTTCTCCTTTAATTCTTTTACTTCTTCTTTTAGGCTGTTAATCTCAGCTTGGTTTTCTTTAATTAAATTCATAAGTGGGTCAGGAATGTTGATTTGGTCGAGGTCATCAACTCTTTCACCGTCAATTCTTACAACCTCACCCGGAACACCTACAACAGTACAATTAGGTTCAACATCTTTAACCACAACTGCACCGGCGGCAACTTTTGCATTTCTGCCAATGGTAATTGGGCCGAGGACCTTAGCACCCGAGCCTATCATTACTCCGCTTTCAATAGTGGGATGGCGCTTGCCGACATCTTTACCCGTTCCGCCGAGTGTAACACCCTGGTAAATCATAACATCGTCACCTATTTCAGTTGTTTCGCCTATAACAATACCGTTACCGTGGTCAATACATACCCTCCTGCCGATTGTAGCACCGGGATGAATTTCAATTCCTGTTTTGTGCGCACTGCGCTGGCTTATATATCTTGCAATAAACGGCATTTTATGGTCTAAAAACCATTTAGCACACTTATGGCTCTGCAGTGCTTTAAACCCTGGATAAAGAAGCACAATTTCGATAGGACTTCTTGCTGCCGGGTCATGCTCCATAAAGCTTTTAACATCCTCTTTAAATGAGTCAAACATATAAATATATCTCCCTTATAAACTAAAACAATAAAAATAAATGCCCCTGTCATTATGACAGAGGCAATAAATTACTGCGGTTCCACTCTTGTTTATAACTTAACTGCATATATACAGCTTATGCCTATAACGCGGCAAACCGACTCAAAATACTGATTTCCTTTGAGTAACTCGGCAGTGCATTTGGGCAGTTAGATTATAAAACCTCACAGCAAAATGGTTTTTTCTCTGAATAAACATACCTGCTTACTTCTCTGCTTCATAGTTTTTAATACTATTATCTACTACTATTATATCTATTTTTTATAAATTTGCAACATTTATTTTGTTTTTATTAAATACCAGCCGTCTTTAGCATAAATAAGTCCGCTTAAAACAGTGATGACACTTACAATCCAAAATGCAATTGCACAGTAAACATTAAGCCAATGTGTAGATGTGGTAATATCTGCTGCCCCCTCGCCTATTGCAAGTAAAAGGAAAGTCATACCGGTAGTTGACATCTGCAAAAATGTTTTGCATTTGCCAAAAGCATTTGCTGCAATAACATCACCGTTTGTTGCTGCAAGCATTCTGATTCCTGCAACAAGGAATTCCCTTGCAAGCATAAGTAAAATGCAAAGTTCTGTATGCCATCCCATATTTATAAATACAAGGTACGCGGCAAATACAAGAGTTTTATCCGAAAGCGGATCCATGACTTTTCCGAAATCTGTAACCAATCCACGTTTTCTTGCAATAATACCATCTGCTTTATCACTCATACAGGCAATGAAATATACAAGAAGTGCGCCAACCCAATGGTATTTGAATTCTACAAGTGAAAAAAACATCAATAAAGGAATACAACAAAATCTAAAAACAGTTATTTTATTTGGTAAATTCATACTTTTTCTCCAATCAAATCATAGCCTTCGCAAGCTGTAATTTTTACATTAACAAAATCGCCTATGTTTAATTTATCATCACTTTTAAACATAATTCCACTGTCAATTTCCGGTGAATCAAAATAAGCTCTGCCGTTATACATTCCGTCTTCAATACTGTCAACTATAACCTTATATGTATTTCCTACTCTGTTTTGGTTTAATTCTTCTGTTACAGAGTATTGAATATCCATAAGTATATCGGCGCGGCGTTTTTTAACTTCTTCATCTATTTGATTGTCATAAGAGCAAGCAGGAGTATCCTCTTCCGGTGAATAAGTAAAGCATCCCATTTTATCAAACTTGATTTCTTTTACAAATTTGCAAAGTTCTTCAAAGTTTTCTTCGCTTTCGTTCGGAAAACCAACCATAAAAGTTGTACGAATTGCGAAATCGGGAATTTTAGCTTTCATTTTATTCAAAAGCGCTTTTAATTCTTCGTACGAACCTGACCTGTTCATTGATTTAAGAATATCTTTATTACAATGTTGAAGCGGAATATCAATGTAAGGGCAAATTTTTTCCTCATTTGCTATTACATCAATTAGTTCGTCTGTAACTCTGTCAGGATAGCAGTAATATAATCTAATCCACTCTATACCGTCAATTCTAACAAGTTTTTTTAATAAACTTGCAAGTTTGTATTCACCATATAATTTTAATCCGTATTTGGTGGTGTCCTGTGCGATAATTATAAGTTCTTTAATACCTTTGTTTGCAAGTTTTTGTGCTTCTTGAATTATACTTTCCATCGGGCGTTCGATATACCCGCCACGAATAAGCGGAATTGCACAGTATGAGCATCTGTTATCGCATCCGTCACTGATTTTTAAATAAGCCCAGTGCTTTGGTGTTGAAAGCATTCTGTCCCCTTCAAGAAGTAAATACTTTTTATCAGGGTAAAAGCTTGTTCTTACACCAAGCAGAGCCTTGTGGCATACTTTAACAATGTCGTTATCTGCGCCGATACCTATTACGGAATCAACTTCAGGAATTTCCTTTATAATTTCATCCTGATACCTTTCGGCAAGGCAACCGGTTACTACAATTGCGCTTATAATTCCTGCTTTTTTGTATTCGGCAACTTCTAATATTGTTTCAATTGCTTCACGCTTTGCATCTTCAATAAAACCGCAGGTGTTAATAATCATAACATCGCTGTCTTCAATGCTTTGCGCAATTTCAAAGCCGCTTTTATTTAATTTTTCAAGCATTATCTCACCGTCAACCTGATTTTTAGGGCATCCAAGTGAAATCATACCTACTTTATTCGTCATAATATTCTATCCTGTAAAATGCTGATTTGATGTCTGAATAGCGAAAACCTTTTCTTTGAAGTGACGCGATTACTTTTTCTTTTCCGTTTTCTTTTTGCAGTTTAGTTGCATATTTGTTTTTTATCAAATCAACTAAAGTCGCTACATTGTCAATTTCAAAGTTGGAAAGTTTTTCATCAACAATATCCCTGCTGATACCGCGTTTATAACACTCCTGTTTAATATTGGTAAGTGAAAACTTTTTTACATTTAATAAATATTCAATAAGCCTTTGGCAATATTTTTCATCATTTATATAGCCGGCTTCGATATACCTGTCAACAGCTTTTTGTGCGCTTGTTTCATCAACTGTCTTTAACAGTTTAGTCTTTATTTCTTTAGCTGAATAATCGCGTCTTGAAAGGTAATCGGCACATTTGTTAAGTGCTTTTTTATAATTTATTTTTGCAAGAAGCTGCTGCCACTGCTCATCATTTATGTCAGTTGCGTTTGAAATGTAATTATCAAACCAGCAGTTTTCATCCGTAGTGGCAACATATTCACCGTCAAGATACAAATGAACTTTTGTACCTCTGCCCTTTTGATGAGTTAAAATCATCAGTCCTCATCATCCTCAACCATAATGTTGATTTTTTCCAAAGCTTCTTCGCGTGTAATTTTCTTTTCAGGCTTTTGTGCCGAAACTTTTGCAGAGTTTGCTTTGGCTTTTTCTGCGCGTTCCTGCCTTGCTTTTTCAGCTTGTTCGGCTAATGTGTCTTTAATCTTCTTTTCAAGCTCTTCTGCAAGTTCAGGGTCATTTTTAATAATTTCTTTTACATTATCTCTGCCCTGACCGAGCCTGCGGTCACCGTATGAGAACCAAGAGCCGCCTTTATGTATAATATCGTATTGAACAGCCATATCAAGAATTTCACCGTCTTTGCTGATACCTGTGCCGTACATAATATCAAATTCAGCACTCTTAAACGGAGGTGAAACTTTGTTTTTAACAATTTTAGCTCTTGTTCGTGAACCGATAAATTCGTTTCCGGCACCTTTGAGCTGCTCAACTTTTCTTACATCAATTCGCATTGATGAGTAGAATTTAAGTGCGCGGCCGCCTGTTGTAACCTCAGGGTTGCCGTACATAACACCGATTTTTTCACGAAGCTGGTTAATGAATATTACTATGCAATTGGTTTTGTTAATAGTACCTGCAAGAATTCTTAAAGCTTGTGACATAAGCCTTGCGTGTTGGCCTACATGGCTGTCACCCATATCACCCTCAATTTCACTTTTAGGTACAAGTGCCGCAACCGAGTCTACTACCACAATATCAACAGCACCGCTGCTTACAAGATTTTCTGTAATTTCAAGTGCCTGTTCACCAAAATCAGGCTGTGCAACGATTAAAGAATCAATATCTACACCGAGATTTGCCGCATATTCAGGGTCAAGTGCATGTTCGGCATCAATAAATGCTGCGTCACCGCCAAGCTTTTGTGCTTCTGCAATGCAGTGAAGTGCAAGTGTTGTTTTACCGCTTGATTCAGGGCCATAGATTTCAACTATACGACCTCTTGGCAAACCGCCGATTCCGGTAGCAATGTCAAGTGTAAGTGAGCCTGTTGAAATAGCGTCAACTTTAAGACTTGAATTTTGGCCGAGGCGCATAACTGCACCGGCACCAAATCTTTTTTCTATATTTTTCATAGCGGCTTCAAGTGCCGCTTTTTTGTTATCTGCTGCCATAAGATAACCTCCTAACAAAATTCTTTAATATTATACTAAATTCAACAATTAAAATCAATAGCAAATAAAAAATATGCAAATATTTGTTCTAAATTAAAAAATAATAAAAAAAAGCTTGCAATTTGATTACAATTGTGATAATATATCTTCGTTCTAAATTGACAAGGAGGTGTTCGCAAATGGCAAAATGTGAATACTGCGGAAAAGACGTATCTTTCGGCATCAAGGTTTCTCACTCACACAGAAGATCAAACAGAACTTGGAAACCAAACATTAAAAAAGTAAAGGCTATTGTTAACGGCTCTCCTAAAAGAGTAAACGTTTGCACAAGATGTCTTCGCTCAGGTAAGGTTGAAAGAGCTTAATAATTTCGCATAAAAAGCACCGATTTTTCGGTGCTTCTTTTATTTTCTGCATTTTTATCCCCATGTGGGGCTTAGCACAATATATAATATAGTGTATAATAAATTATATTATTTTGGAGTATAAAAATGAATATAATCAACATAAATGATTTAAGCCATTCATATGTGTTTGCACAAAAGGAAATTAAAACTTTAAAAAATATTTCGCTTTACATAAATAAAGGTGAATATATATCAATAGTCGGTAAAAACGGCTGCGGTAAAAGCACTCTTGTGAAACATTTAAACGCTTTGATTGATATACAGCATGGTGAAATCACAATTGCAACACTCGACTGTAAAAATAATAAAAACATATATAAAATCAGGCAGAAATGCGGTATGGTTTTTCAAAATCCAAATAATCAATTTGTTTCATCGGTTGTAAAGGAAGATATTGAGTTTTCGTTAAAAAATTACAATATTGATTATGATGACAGTACGATAAGCAAAGCGTTATCACTTGTTGGGCTTGAAAATTTTGAAAACAGGGATATATATTCGCTTTCCGGCGGTCAAAAGCAAAGGCTTGCACTTGCCGGTATTCTTTGCGTAAACCCTGATATTATTATACTTGATGAAGCGACCACAATGCTTTCACCTAATTCAAGAAAAAGTGTTTTAAATACTTTAAATAAACTTCATAAAAAAACGGATATTACAATTATTGCCATAACACAGTATGCTCAGGAAACGGTTGATTGCGATAGAATTGTTGTTATGAAAAACGGTGAAGTATTAGCACAAGGCTCACCTGAAAAGATTTATTCAAATTCATCGCTTATTGAGAGAGCAGAAATAGGTGTTCCTTACTGCGTTAAGATTTATTATGATTTAAAAGATAACGGAATTGAACTTTCAAAATGCCCGTTAAACAATGAAAGCTTGGTGGAATTATTATGCCGATTAAAATAGATAATTTATATTTTTCATATAATTCCGAGATGATTATTGACGATTTAAATTTAAAAGTAAACGATAACGAGATATTGGCAATAGTCGGTAATACGGGAAGCGGAAAATCAACCCTTGTTCAGCTTATTGCAGGGTTGTTAAAAGCCGATAAAGGAAAAATAATTGTTGATAATGATGATATTACAGCAAAAAAGTTTAACAAAAAGATTTTAAGAAAAAAGCTTGGAATTGTATTCCAGTTTCCTGAAATGCAACTTTTTGAGCAGAGCGTTGAAAAAGATATATTTTTCGGTTTAAAGCAATATAATTTAAGTTATAGCGAAAAATGCACCAGAGCCAAAGAAGTTTTAGAACTGCTTGGCCTTGATTTTGAAGAAATAAGGGATAAATCACCTTTAGCACTATCGGGCGGAGAAAAAAGAAAAGTTGCAATTGCCGGAGTAATGGTATGCAAGCCTAAATATTTAATTTTTGATGAGCCTATTGCCGGCCTTGATTATTCATCTCGTGAAAGTTTTATGAAAGTTTTATTAAAACTTAAAGAGCAAGGTACATCAATTATTATAATATCACATAATTTAGATTATTTGGCAGAATATGCCGACAGAATTATTGTTATGAATAACGGAAAAATTGTCCTTGATGATTTACCGAATATAGTTTTCGGCAAACAGCAAATGCTTGATGAACTTAATATCGGCACTTGCAGCAGTAAAAATATTATAAATTTGCTTAAAGCAAATGATATTCAAATGCCGGATAATATAATTA
>CEAF01043733.1_pt1 | contig 15849 bp, 16 predicted proteins | sample 557431 | NCBI WGS metagenome assembly CEAF01 (sample SAMEA3182068, study PRJEB8094) | gut metagenome | biome: human; feature: gut; material: Stool; isolation source: human stools | place: Canada | collected 2013-11-18 | reverse complement strand
TGAACGCAGAATAAGCAATCCCCCGCTTCAGGTGTGTAGAGCACTAAGCGGTGGGTAAGGGGGATGCGAACTGCGTTCATGAGCAAGCAGCGAAAGCGGATTGCGAATGTCCGCTTTACTTGTTCCTTGTATAAAAATTGTTAGAATATTTCAAATTATTTTAAGAAAACTATTTACAAAATAAGGTATTTTAAGTTAAAATATAACTATTCAGAGGCAGCAGTTTTGCAAATGTGATTCTGAATAGTTATATTTGTTTATTGCTTGTTTAAGATATAACATTTTACAGCAGCATGGAAATTTAACGTCTATTTGGAATCACAGCAATATGCCGGGTAGGAGGCGTTTTATATGGGTGAACAACTTATTATTGCAGTAAGCCGTGAATTCGGAAGCGGCGGTCATGCGGTGGCACAGCTTCTTTCTGAGAAGTACAATATTCCTCTATATGACAGCAATCTGTTGGAGGACATTGCGGATCAGAAGAATATTGATGCACAGGCTCTTGGAAAGTACGATGAGAAGTCAAAGGCTTCATTTTTTACAAGATCCGTCAGGGGCTTCAGTACCTCGCCGGAGGAGAATCTTGCATGGATGCAGTTCAAGTATCTCAAGGGCATGGCTGATGAGGGCAAGTCATTCGTCATTGTCGGAAGATGCGCGGAGGAGGTTCTCAAGGAGAATCCTAATCTTGTGACAATATTCGTACTTGGAAGTATGGAGAACAAGATTCACAGAATTATGGAGCGCTACCAGACCACAAGAGATAAGGCAGTCAAGCTGATTGAGCAGCAGGATAAGAAGAGAAAGACTTATCACAACCGCTATTGTCAGGGTAAGTGGGGTGACTCAAGAAATTATGATATCTGTATCAACAGCAGGCTTGGTGTAGATAAGACGGCGGATATCCTCGCACATTTTATTGACGATGAGAGAGAGCAGAAGCACTGAATAATATAATATGAGCAAAAAACCGATAGGGCACACATTTTATAGTGCTGCTCTATCGGTTTTTATTGCATATAAGATTTGCTGGAAAATTTTTATAATTGGGTTATAAATCCTTAATCTTCCTCTGTAGAATGTTAATATATCAGGTGGTATAATGTATTCAATAAGCAGTGCCGCAGGATGGCACTTAAGAATATACTTTACATCAGGAGGACAAGGTATGAAGGAAATTAAATCACCTAAGAAGCCGTTGATATTCTACTATGGCATAGTTCTGTTGCTTATAGTTCTGTTTAATTTTATTATATCACCGATTCTTATGGAGCGCCAGGTCATGCAGGTTGACTACGGAACATTTATGAAGATGATAGAGGAAAAGAATATCGGTGAGGTTGAAGTAGGCAATTCGGAGATCGTGTTCACCGACAAGGATAACACCGCAATCTACAAGACGGGAGCGATGGATGACCCTGATCTCACGGAGCGCCTGTACAACGCCGGAGCGACGTTTGCCAAGGAGATTGAAAAGACAACGTCTCCGCTTGTAAGCTTTCTTGTGACAGGCATACTTCCGCTTGTTATTTTCATCGTGCTTGGTCAGTATATGTCTAGAAAGCTCATGCAGCAGATGGGCGGAGGAAAGAATTCCATGGCTTTCGGCATGGGAAAGAGCAACGCCAAGATATATGTGCAGTCCACAGAGGGAATACATTTTTCGGATGTCGCAGGTGAGGATGAGGCGAAGGAAAATCTTGCCGAGATAGTTGATTATCTTCACAATCCGTCAAAATACACGGATGTAGGTGCGTCAATGCCGAAGGGACTTCTGCTTGTAGGTCCTCCGGGAACAGGTAAGACAATGCTTGCCAAGGCTGTCGCGGGTGAGGCAAATGTTCCGTTCTTCTCAATATCGGGCTCGGAATTTGTTGAGATGTTCGTCGGAATGGGTGCATCCAAGGTTCGTGACCTTTTCAGCCAGGCAAAGGAGAAGGCTCCTTGTATCGTATTTATCGATGAGATTGATGCCATCGGAAAGAAGAGGGACGGTCAGCTCGGCGGAAATGATGAGCGTGAGCAGACCTTGAATCAGCTCCTTACGGAGATGGACGGATTTGAAGGAAATAACGGTGTTATCATTCTTGCAGCGACGAACCGCCCTGAGTCACTTGACCCGGCTCTTACCAGACCGGGACGTTTTGACAGACGTGTGCCTGTTGAGCTTCCTGACCTCGCAGGACGTGAGGCGATACTCAAGGTTCATGCGAGAAAGATTAAGCTCTCCGATGATGTTGACTTCCACACAATAGCGCGAATGGCTTCCGGTGCCTCAGGCGCAGAGCTTGCCAATATCATAAATGAAGCCGCGCTCAGAACCGTCAGGAACAACAGAACCATTGTCACACAGGCAGACCTTGAGGAGAGCATTGAGGTTGTTATCGCAGGCTATCAGAAGAAGAATGCTGTTCTCTCTGATGAGGAAAAGAAGATAGTTGCATACCATGAGATAGGTCATGCTCTTGTCGCTGCACTTCAGACTAACTCGGCTCCGGTTCAGAAGATTACCATTATACCGCGTACCTCAGGCGCGCTCGGCTACACAATGCAGGTGGAGCAGGGTGATAAATACCTTATGAACAAGAAGGAGATTGAGAACAAGATTGCGACCTTCACAGGTGGACGTGCCGCTGAGGAGGTTGTCTTTAACGAGATTACCACAGGGGCATCCAATGATATAGAGCAGGCGACGAAGCTTGCGCGTGCCATGATAACCAGATATGGAATGAGTGAAGAGTTCGATATGGTTGCGATGGAGACTGTCACGAACCAGTATCTCGGAGGCGACACATCGCTCAGCTGCTCGGCGGACACACAGAAGGAGATTGATAAGAAGGTTGTAGAGCTTGTAAAGCGTCAGCATGAGAAGGCTAAGAAGCTCCTTATGGACAACAGGGCTAAGCTTGATGAGCTTGCCATGTACCTGTATGAGAAGGAGACAATTACCGGTGAGGAGTTTATGAAGATTCTCAATAATCAGAAAAATGCCGACAATTCCGCGCAGGCAGAAGCCTCAGGGGACGCAGATAATAAAGAAGGAGAAAGTGCTTCTGAATCGGACACAGTGAATAAAGAACAGAAAAAAGAACAGCAGACTGCTTCTGTGAGAGAGGTGGGTGAGCAGGTATGAAAGAGTATTCACGCTGCAAATGGCTAGAGCTGATAGAGGGCATACTGCTCATCATACTCGGCATAGTTACACTTGTCTGCCCCACAGGAGTGTTCTGGGGCTTCTCAATCATATACGGTATCATGGCGATAGTGACGGGCGTTGCCGACATAATCTTCTATGTAAAGATGGAAAAATACACGGGCTTCGGACCTGTGCTCGCACTCGTATCCGGGGTAATGAGTGTACTTGCCGGAGCAATGCTTCTCATGTATCCGAATGCGGGTCAGCTCATAATCGTTATGCTCATACCGATATGGTTCATCGCACACAGCATATCGAGACTTTCACATCTTCCACTCGTAAGAATCGGCGCGGGAAGAGTGTATTACATTTTCTCGCTTGTGCTCAACATTATCGGAATTGTGTTGGGAATACTCATGATATTCTCGCCGTCGATAGCACTGTTCTCGGCATCGGTGCTCATAGGGGCTTATCTCATTCTGCTTGGAGTGGACTGCGTTATCATGGCGGGGAGCTTTAGGAAGAATAATAACTGGATGTAATAATAAGTCCATCAATAGATATAGTGCGTGGCTGTTTACAGACAAAGCGGTGTATTTATTTGATGAATAAATAGTCCCGGACGTTCAACAGAATAATGGTATGGCATCCTGCTAAAACTGTCGTTAAATCGCAGGACTGCCATACCATTATTGCGTTGAACTGGGAATTATATGATATAATGAGCACAAGAGAGTCAATATGTATACACTAAGGAGGACTGGTGTGAAGGGCTGTATAATAAATTATGATAAGACCTCATTAATAGAGGTGTTTGGCTGCATGAATGATTTTGATAAATATAATTGTCTTATAACCAATATTGAATGTTGTCCCGCAGACAGGGAAATATACGAAATCATGGATGCGGAATACTGCTGGATTGATGGGAAGGAGCTGTTGCGCTTATTGAAAAAAGAGGACTTCCAATGGATATGGGGGGTATTCTCTGTCTTTCCGAAAGCTGTAACATTGGATGAGGTGTTGAAATACGATTATCCGTATGCAGATGGATATACGGGGTTTTGGAAAAGTCCGATTAGCGTACAACATCCGCTGGCAGTTTCGGAAATCGTGGCATGGGATGGCATGTATATATTACTGATAGCTGAAAATGATGAAAGTGTGAATACATTTATGAAAAAAAATATATTCGCAGAGGAGTTGGAAGAGTATAATAGAGAATTAATATAATTAATATATTATCACGTTGGAGGGAGACCACCCATGAGCAGGGGGAAGATTATTGTTGTTGAGGATGACAGGGATATAAGGGAGGGCTTGTGCGAGCTTCTTGTAAGGGACGGATATGATGTAGCGGCGTGCAGAAGCGTGCAGGAGGCTGAGAGAAGTATTGCCGGTGGCGGTGCCGATCTGTACCTGCTCGATGTCATGCTTCCCGATGGAAGCGGCTTCGGACTGTGTGAGCATATAAGGGATGAGCTTGGAAGCAATGTGCCGATTATCTTTTTGACGGCACTTGATGATGAGGACAGCGTTGTAAAAGGGCTTGAGATGGGCGGAAATGATTACCTTGGGAAGCCGTTCAGGAAGAGAGAGCTTATGGCGAGAGTCGGAGCGCATCTTAACAGATACCATAAGAACAATGAGACATACAGAGCCGGTGATTTGGTGTACGATAAGGCGGCGGGAAGAGTGTTTAAGTGTGGACAGGAGCTGGAGCTTAGAAGGAACGAGCTTAAGCTTCTCGGTTTTTTTACGGAAAATCCGGGTATTCTTATACCGCGTCAGAGACTTCTTGAGCTTATGTGGGATATTGACGGCGAATTCGTGGATGACAATACATTGTCGGTGGAGATAAGCCGCCTGCGAAAAAAGCTTGGCAGGATAGATGGTGCGGAGTACATAGACACGGTAAGAGGAATCGGGTACAGATGGAATGAGCGGGAGGACGGATGATGAGCGGAAGATACAGGCATTTTGATATTGCGGTAATAGGACTTGCATGCTGCATTGGAGCACTGGCTCTTGGCGGCATGCTTTTTATGTTGAAGTTTTACATGGGACAGATGCAGAACATGGTCGGAATTGTGTATGAGTACGATGAAAATGCGGCAAATGAGCTGCTTAGAGGTATGTTCACGGGACGTGATGAGAAGGCAGCGGGCGTGGAGGCTGCAAAAAGTCTTGGCTACACAGGAGAAGCCTTCCGTCTGTGGAACAGATTGAATGTATATGGGGCGGTTGCTGTGCTCGGATGCGCGGCAGCAGTTATTCTATGCGGAATCGTGTGTCTTGTGGTGATTAGGGGAAGGCATCAGGGGATGGCTGACATGGAAAGTGAGCACACTATAAACAGGCTTACGGAGGATGCACGCGCAAAGGAAAAGTACTATGAGGACAGGCAGCAGGATATTCAGGTGTTTATGGAAAATGTGACGCACCAGCTTAAAACCCCGCTCGCGGCGGTGATGGTAAATCTCGAGCTGATGGATGGCTGGGATAGAGAGCATGATGAGAGACTTAGGGAGAAGTGCATTGACAACATAGAGCACATGAAGGAGCTCTTGATGATGCTGTTAAATTCCGCCAGGCTTCGTGTCGGAAAGCTTCATTTTAACAAGCGGAGGATGGATGTGGCGTCGCTGGTGAAGCGGCTTGAGCTTGAAAATGACGGCCTTATCGTTGAAAATATGCCGTCGTGCATGATAGATGCGGATGCGGAGTGGCTTTATCAGGCTGTGAATAATATCGTGTCCAACGGACTTGAGTACGGCAGGGTGGTTTTGCGGGGAGCATGCCAAAGTGACATGGTGAGTCTCGGGATAACGGACGAAGGTCCGGGGGTGAAGAAGGAAAAAATGTCAAAGCTGTTTGAGCGCTACTATGTGGGTGAGAACTCAAGGGAGGACAGCACGGGCATAGGCTTAAATCTCGCATATATGGTTGTAAAAGCGCACGGGGGCGATATTGTGGTGCACAGTGCCGATGGTGACACGGGCTGTGTGATAAGGATTATGCTTCCTATATATAATGTGAAGGAAAAAATAAAAATCGGTGAAGCTGTAAGAGTCCTGTAAGAAATGTGGTGTATGCTCTGAATATAAAGACAGGAAAGCTATTTTGCATAATGAGAGAGGAGCATGAGATATGGACTTAATCAGTGTCAGCAGACGGCGGAGGAGAAAAGAGCTTGTGAGGGTATCACTTATTGTATTTCTTGTGAGCTTTTTTCTTGCCGCTTTTTTGCTCTATCACAGTCAGATGGAGGAGTACGAAAATCAGAGGAATATAAGGCTGTGCGGGGGCTGGATACTCGAGCAGCCGGGATTTGTTACTACGCCTGAGGCATTGCATCCGTATGTAAAAAAGACGGGTGAGGTGCTCGGAGGCGTGCACGTTTACTTAAACGACGGCGGGGATGCGTTTTCAAATGATACGGGGCTGTATATCGGGACACTTCCCGACAATATGTCCGACATTGGGCGAGTGAGGATATTTGATGGGCGGATGCCTGAGAGCGAGGGAGAGATAGCGCTTACGCTCGGGGCACTTGAAAGGCTTGGGCTTTCATATGAACTCGGGCAGCGGATAGAGGTATGCTACGGAAAGTATTACGATTACAGTGAGCTACGCGAAAAAAACATGAATCAGGAGTATCACACAAAGCAGTATGTGGTCACGGGCATCCTCTACAATTATCTTGACCTGTGGTCGACGGGCTCGGGAATGCCGGGCATGATTGTGTCGGCGGAGGATTTTGCCGCGCTCGACGCACAGAAGATTCATTTTGGATTTTACAGTCTTAAAGACGAGTATGCGGATGTGAATCCTGAATTTGCAAGGACGCTCGCGGAGGGGGATGCCGCTATGTCCTACAATTCCAAGGTCTATGACGCGGTGCTGTGGGACAGCGAGGTTACGAATGTGTGGGTTTTAATATCCGTCATGGTGATTGGCTGCTGTGCGATGGTATACATAATCATTCAGGAAAACAGGCGGAGAAAGAGTGCGTATTATCTTATGAGGTGCATAGGCGCATCAAAGGGGCAGATAAGGGCGTTCTCGATTCAGGAGAGTGTGTTTACCATGCTCCCGGCGGCAGCGGCGGGTGTGATTGGGGCGTACCTGATATGTGCCGTGGCTGTGGTCTTCGTGAGCAGGGCGGCGGATATAGAGTACTTTTTCGTCTTTGATGTCGGATTGCTGCTGCGGATTGTGGGAGTGGTATTTTTAACGATGCTTGTGGCTGTTCTGGCTTCGCAGACCACGCTTATGAGCAGGCGAATGGTACAGGGCGAGGGAAAAATAAGTGCGCGCAGGGCAAACCATCTGAGAAAAAAGATACACGGCGGCAGAAACGGAAGAATGATAACGCCAGCTTATGCGGCAAAGCGTCAGAACGCACTTCACCCGGTGAGGACGATACTTTTGAGGGTGATAGGAATTGCCGTGTGCAGTGTGGTGCTCTACAGCTTCACCAAGATGTACACGGATATATCATATTATAAGGGCTTTAAGGGCTCTGTGAATGATTTCACAATTGATATGCCGTCGGGCTTTGACTATCAGATTGACTATGAGGATAAGGAGACGGGGATGGTGGCGTCGACCAACGCCTCGTTCTATGACACGGATGGCGGTTTTTCAAAAACGGCGCTCAAGAGCATGGAGCTTGTCGAGGGAATCCGCGTGCTGAACTATAATGCGAGGGTGTCAACGCATAAGCTTGCATGGAACGGCATGGAGCAGTCGGAGTATTATAGGGAGGCTGTCGATGAGGTAACCAAGGTTTACGGAATGAATGGCGGCTATTGGCAGTACGATGACAAGTATGGAGAGCTTTTTACGGAAATTTATTGCAGCAATTATGATGACATCTGGGAGGCGTTTGCAAATAATATCAGGTGGGATGGTGCAGACCGCAAAAGGTTCGAGAGCGGTGAGCAGGTTTTGGTGCTGTTTAACACGGAGGAAACGGATTCATCGCTCATGGCAGGGACGGTAATACATATCCCGACAGCATCGGGAAATATAGATGTAGAGGTTGCGGTTGTCGGAACTTCGGCAAATGTGTCGGACGGTGTGCCTTATGGCGGAAAATATTATACAATATACGGCTCCGAAGCGCTCGGAGAGCGGATTGCGGCTGCAGATGGCAAGGAGTTTAAATATACGCAGGCGGAATTTATATTTGACAATTATAGGGATGCCGAATTTACCGCGCAGCAGTTGTCCATAATCGCCGTGAGAAATGGCGGAAGCTATACTTCAAGATATGGCGAATTGAAAAATCAATACAAATCCATAATGCACGAGTTTTTTATGTATGGATGCTTTGTGGCGGCGCTGTTTTTCATGTTTGCGGTCATAAGAATAGCAATCCTGAAGGATGATATTGCAGGGCTGTGCGAGACGAGGGCAAAATACAAGCAGGAGGGTGTGGATGACGGCTTCCTCATAAAACAGTCGGCGTGCGATGCGGCAAAGGACGGCTTGTCGCTGCTTGCTTCGATTCCTGTTTTTGTGGCGATATACGGCTTTGTTTATGTAAATCAGATAAAAAAGGCTGCGATAACGGGCGGATGGCTGACATCGCACAGGCTTGGCAGGATATTCTCATTCTCAACGGCGGAGGAGGGAATGAGGCTGGTTCCGATACAGCTCTTAGACCTTCCGTATGAGTGGAACTTTGTGATTGTTGCGGTGATTATCATTGTATTTGTAATTGTGGGCACTGCGATGACGGTAAGAGAGCTCAGAGCGGGAAGGCTGTAAAATGCGAGGCATTCGGGAATGAAAGTTTGAAAGAAAAACTTTCAAACTACTTATTGGTGGCAGTACTGCAATCAATGCTTGCAGTATGCATGGGTATAAATATGACTTTGGGAAAGGACTGGTATTAATATGGGAAAGGATATTGTTTTAGAGGCGGTGAATGTGTCAAGGACTTATGAGGGCAGAGTCCCGGTCAGGGCACTTAGAAATTGCAGTGCTGCGTTTGAGAGAGGCGAATTTGCAGCGATAATCGGAAAGAGCGGTTCGGGAAAATCGACACTCTTAAGGATACTTGGAACGCTCGATGTTCCGGATGAGGGCACGGTAAAGATTGGCGGAGCGGACATATACGGCGGAGGCACGAAGCTTTCGGATAAGCAGTTCTCCGAGTTCAGGAGAAGAAATATAGGCTTTGTATATCAGGACTACAACCTTTTCCCGGAGTACACGGCATACGAGAATATAGTTTTTCCGGTGCATCTCGACAAAAGGCGCGAGGATAAGGATGAAGTAATAGAGATTATGGAAAAGCTTGGCATTGAACATTGCAGGGACAAGTTTCCGTTCGAGATGTCCGGCGGTGAGAAGCAGAGAGTGTCGCTCGCGAGGGCGCTTGTCAACAATCCTGACGTGATTCTTGCCGATGAACCGACCGGAAATCTCGATGCCGAGACCTCATCCGAGGTCGCAGCACTTCTCCGCAATGCGTCCGATATGTTCGGGCAGACCATCGTGATGGTGACACATGACAGGCAGATGGCGGATTTTGCGGACAGAGTGTTGGTGATAAAAGATGGGGTGTTGCAGTAAGGCAGGCTTTTTCCTGAAGCAAAGACTGAAATTCGTTAAAATTATTCATGACTGCACTACTTTAGGGAACTTTTATAAGATATTTTATAAGAAAAGTTCCCTAAAATTATATACATTTGATTAATAATATTATAGCCCCGATAAGTGCCGTTATGCCGCCCACAACCACAGTCAGTCAGCCGGATACTCCGCAAGCTTTTCCTTCATCGGAGTGAGATAAGGACGGGTGGGGCTGTCAAAGGTGGATAAAGCCCATTTACTTGCCTTTGACTGGCTCGGCTGGGTTTGCTGCTCTTTTTATAAATCCATTTTTTCAATCCTACGAATACCAATGTGGGTAAATAAAATTCCCATACAAATAGTATAAAGGAAAAAAATCATTGTGGAGAATGTGAACTGTAGGGTATTTGAGGAAACTGCAACAATATAGTGTAATGGTGATAGATACTTTATCCCGTCCATATAAGACATCAAATTCATTATGATATAGAGAATCATATAGGTGCCTACACATACAAGTAATTGCGGCTCAATCAAAATACCAAATTCTCGTATTGCCAACGGTTTTTTGATGATGTTTTCCCCTTTATATTGTACCTGTCCGGCGCTGGGTTTAATATATCCGCAAATAATATTCAATAATGTTGTTTTTCCAGCACCATTCTCTCCAATCAATGCAACGATTTCGCCCGGACAAATATCCATGGAAAAATCATTCAAAGCGATTTTATCTCCATATCTTTTCGTTACATTTTGCACTTGTAACAAACATTCTTTGCCCATACCACATATCCTTTCTTAAAATATAGCTATCAATATACAAAGCTAAAAATCAAAACAATCACAACAATCAGAAGAACAGCGGCAATGCTGCCTCCGATGATAATTCCCCGTTTAATGATTTTCTTGGCGTTTTCCACATCACTGTATATGGAATTTAGCCGTTCACTATTTAAGTTTTTTTCCCGTACTTCCTGCACATCAATGTCCTTAACAAGTTCATCTAACGTCAAGCCGAAGAAATCACTCAACAATACCAGCCGTTGAAAATCGGGATAAGACTGGCAGCTTTCCCATTTTGAAACAGTTTGTCTTGACACATTCAGTTCTGCCCCCAGTTCTTCTTGTGACAGCCCTTTGGATTTTCTCAAAGAAATCAGTTCTTCATTAAAATTCATACTCTAAAGCTCCTTTGTTTTTTATCGTGTCTTGATTATAGCAAAATCATAGCCTGTAATTCTACCAATAATGGTTGGAAATCTGTCAACCACAAATAACATTCGCTCAAAAACTACACTAATGCAACAAAATTTCAGAATAGAGGGCTGCTGTCTGTAAATATGTGTGTTACTTTATAGCACATGAGCATTATTATATGGGCTATCAAAATGCAATCCTGATTGTGCAGTACATATTTATGTGTTATGATAGTAAAAGTAACATTGGTTAAAATAAAGTAAAGGGGGAATTGCGTATGATGCCGGATGAAAAAATCAAAAATTCAGGTGAGCTGGAATTTGCTGTATTTTGCATTGAAAATGTTGCGGCAAAGCTGGGGGTGGATGCAGAGCGTGTTTATCAGGCGTTTGCTGAAAAAAGCGACATTTTAAATGGTTACATTGTGCCGGAGTATGAAGTGCTGCATACACAAAGCCGGGAATACATCGTAGACGACCTCCTTGACGTGATGCGGGAAAGGGGTGTGGAGGTATGATTCTTTATCATGGCTCATTTTTGGAGATTGCAAAGCCGGATTTGGTTCATTCACGCCCTAATGTAGACTTTGGACGTGGTTTTTATGTTACGCCTCTGTGTGAGCAGGCTGCAAAGTGGTGTGGTAAGTTTAAGCGCAGAGGCAAAGACGGAATAATTTCCAAATATATGTATGATGAGAGCAGGGAAACTGAGTTGAAAACTCTCAAATTTGACTCATATTCCGAGGAATGGCTGGATTTTATTTTGGACTGTCGCACTGGGAAGGATTCGACTGATTATGACCTTGTTGTGGGTGGTGTTGCCAATGATAAAGTATTTAATACCGTGGAATTGTTTTTTGACGGATTGATTGACAAGACAGAAGCCATTAACCGTCTGCGTTATGAAAAGCCGAACCTGCAAATTTGTTTCCGTACAGAGAAGGCATTGTCGTTATTACATTTTGAAGGGAGTGAGGCGCTATGATGGCAAATCCGATTTTGCTTCAGAAAAAATACAGCCGTGTCATTGAGTGCTTTGCAAAGCGGCAGGGAATTTCGTTGGATGAAGCATTGGGGTTTTTTTATCACTCCGAGGTGTATAAGCTGGTTTGTGACGGTGTATCCGATATGCACTGCATGAGTGACGTATATCTGGCGGATGAATTGGAACAGGAATATGCCGAAAAAGCAGATTCCAATTTGGAACCCTCAGACAACGCAGATAGTGAAAGCATTGTGGTTGACGGCGTTTCACGGTAATGCTATAATAGCGAAAGATACCAGACAAAATCATGCATCGTGAAAGCACCTGCGGACAAGGCTTTTGCGTGTGAAATGGTTTTGCCATGAAAATTATAGCAAAGAGGAAAAAAACATGCAGGGACGTACACATAATTGTGGTCAGTTAAGACTAGAGAATGTCGGAGAAGAGGTTAAGCTTGTCGGCTGGTACGAGAATCTCCGTCAGGTGAGCAAGAACCTTGGCTTCCTGATTTTGAGAGACTTTTATGGCACGACACAGATTGTAGCCGAGACAGAAGAACAGATGGAGCAGTTGGCAGGAATTAACTACGAGTCAACTATAGAGATAGTTGGAATAGTGAGAGAGAGAAGCTCCAAGAACAGCAAGATTCCTACGGGAGATATCGAGGTTGTTCCTTCTAAGATTACGGTTCTTGGAAAGTGCCAGTACAACGAACTTCCGTTCCAGATTAATCATTCGAAGGATGCGGATGAGAACGTAAGACTTAAGTACAGATACCTTGACCTTCGTAATCCGGACGTCAAGTCAAGAATCATATTGAGAAGCAGGATTGTTGCAGACCTTCGTGCTGCCATGATAGGACATGATTTCATGGAGATTACAACACCTATACTGACATGTTCATCACCTGAGGGCGCAAGAGACTACCTTGTACCGGCAAGAAATCATCCGGGCAAGTTCTACGCACTTCCACAGGCACCGCAGCAGTTCAAGCAGCTTCTTATGGCATCGGGCTTTGACAGATATTTCCAGATAGCGCCTTGCTTCAGAGATGAGGACGCCAGAGCTGACCGTTCACCGGGAGAGTTCTACCAGCTCGATATGGAGATGGCATTTGCAAATCAGGAGGATGTATTTGAGATACTTGAGGACGTTCTCCCTCCTATCTTCGCAAGATACGGAATCTACAATGAGGCTTCCAAGCCTCCGTTCAAGAGAATACCTTACCTTGAGGCTATGGACAAGTACGGCTCGGATAAGCCGGATCTTCGTATCAGCCTTATTGTGCAGGACGCTACAGACGTTCTTGCAGACTGCGGCTTCGGTCCATTTGCGGGAAATAAGGTTAAGGCTGTGGTTGCAGAGAACTTCACAGGTACAAGAAAGCAGATTGATAAGCTCTGTGCGGATGTTGAGGTTGTGAGCGGACAGAAGGCTTACTATTTCAGGCTTGATGAGAACGGCGAGCTTGTCGGCGGTATCGCTAAGTTCGTACAGGAGCATAAGGAGGCTGTTGTAAAGGCACTCGGTCTTAAGAACGGTGACTTCGTTGCACTCGCAGCAGGCGATTTAAAGACCGCACAGAAGACAGCCGGAGTTATCAGAAAGGCTATCGGCAACAGCTTTGACGGATATATGAAGAAGGAATGCTATGAGTTCTGCTGGATAGTTGACTTCCCTATGTACGAGATTGGTGAGGAGTCGGGCGAGCTTGAGTTCTGCCACAATCCGTTCTCAATGCCACAGGGCGGAGCAGAGGCTCTTGACACAATGAATCCTCTCGACATTCTGGCATATCAGTATGACCTTGTATGTAACGGTGTTGAGCTTTCATCGGGCGCAGTCCGTAACCACGACCCTGAGATTATGATTAAGGCATTCAAGCTTGTAGGTCTCGGCGAGGATGATGTGAAGGCTAAGTTCCCTGCCATGTACAACGCATTCTGCTACGGCGCACCGCCACACGCAGGTATTGCACCGGGTGTTGACCGTATGGTAATGCTCATCGCAGGCGAGGAGAGCATCCGCGAGATTATTCCGTTCCCGATGAACAAGAACGCACAGGACGTTATGATGGGCGCACCTGCAACAGTTACAGAAAAGCAGCTCCGCGAGGTTCATATCCAGATAGTTGAGGATAAGGCTGAGGAGAAGAAGGACGACGCACAGTAGTGTGACGGTAGCGAAAATAGAATAAGTAAAACATAAAAGACAGTTCCCTTTCAGACAATAGAAAGTCAGAAGAGGGGCTGTCTTTTTCTTGTGTTTATGTTAAATTAATAAATGTGCTGAAAAACAGAAAAATGCAACATTTTGTATAAAATGTTGCATTTTCTGAACTACCTCCATGTCGTATGTTTAATTGGAAAGGAAGATAGCTATGAGCACAACACAACCTATCAGAGATAGTCAGGATGTCAAAAGCTTCGTTGACTATTACAACAGCAAGAAACCGAACCTGCGAAACCATGCATTGATTGTATTTGGCCTGCATACTGCACTACGCATCAGCGATATTCTCAGCCTCCGGTGGGAGGATGTCTATCAGTTTGATAACAACAGATATGTTCCTCACCTGCTTGTATATGAGAAAAAGACTGGAAAAGCCAGCATGATAGCACTGAGTCCAAAGATTTTAGATGCTCTGGATGAATATCGCATGCAAAGAAAGCCTAAGCAGGGCGAGTACATATTTTCCAAAACAACGGATTCAACCAGACCACTGTGCCGCACTCAGGCATACCGTATTGTGAAAAAAGCGGCTGCCGCTACACTTGACGAAACACATATAAGCTGTCACTCGCTCAGAAAAACATTCGGATATCATGCATGGAAAAAAGGCACGTCACCTGTACTGCTGATGGATGTATACAACCATTCATCATTTGTGATAACCAAGCGCTATCTTGGGATTGAACAGGATGACCGCGATTCATTGTTTGAAAAAATGGATTTTTAGCACCAGTCGGCAGCTTTGCTATAATTAGGAATTTACTTAAGATAAAAAAGTTATATTTTTTTGAAAACAGGGGTTAAGATTTGCAGATAACATCCGAAATATAGAGTGTAAATGGAAAATGCAACATTTTATACAAAATGTTGCATAATTACAGCCCGAAAACAAGGAGGTTTTTTATGCTGAAACTCACACTTCATCCCGGTGACTTCATAGATATCGGAGAAAATATCCGGGTTGTATTTTCCGGAGGCTCAGCAAATAACATTCATCTGCTTATAGATGCACCGAGGGATATGAATATCGCGAGGAGCACTGCATCAAAAGACAAGAAGCCTTCACCATACTACGCAGAGCCGAAGCTTTCGAGCGAGGCACAGAAGGAGATTGTTGACATCATCAAAAAGGAAAAGCAGGGCAGACGAAAAACTACCCCCACACCAAAGGGTAATTGATATCATTGGTAATAATGCGGAGAAATCCTAGGCTCTCCGTATCTATTATAAATCAAAAAAATAAAATTTTGCAGGAACGGATTCTTGCAAACAACGACATGGAGGTAAATTAATATGGTAGTACAGCACAATTTACAGGCAATGAATGCCAACAGAATGTTAAACATCACAACAGGCTCACAGTCTAAGTCAGCAGAGAAGTTATCCTCAGGCTACAGAATCAACCGTGCAGCTGATGATGCAGCAGGTCTTTCAATTTCTGAGAAGATGAGAAAGCAGATCAGAGGACTTGACCAGGCTTCAACTAATGCTGAGGACGGCGTATCCGCAGTACAGACAGCAGAAGGTGCACTCACAGAGGTTCACTCAATGCTTCAGAGAATGAACGAGCTTGCTGTTCAGGCTTCCAACGGAACTAACTCACAGACAGATAGAGACGCTATCCAGTCAGAGATTGACCAGCTCACAACTGAGATTGACCGTGTTGCTGAGACAACTAAGTTCAACGAGTCATACCTCTTAAAGGGTGA
>CEAF01070833.1_pt1 | contig 16073 bp, 9 predicted proteins | sample 557431 | NCBI WGS metagenome assembly CEAF01 (sample SAMEA3182068, study PRJEB8094) | gut metagenome | biome: human; feature: gut; material: Stool; isolation source: human stools | place: Canada | collected 2013-11-18 | reverse complement strand
CATCCCCCTTACCCACCGCTTAGTGCTCTACGCACTTGAAGCGGGGGATTGCCTATTCTGCGTTCAAATTAAAGTGAATCCACTGCCGCTCTTTCTACCGCAAGGCCTGCCTTATATCGCTCGATAAACTCATCAAAGCCCTTGACATCCTCCGCTGCAGGCTCCAATGTGCTTCCCGTCTGTCCGGCAAATACCTTGTTATTCAGGTAATCGTCAAGTGTCTCACCGTCATTTTTGTTAATCATGTATGCTGCAAGAAGTGCCATTCCCCATGCGCCGCCCTCGCCTGCTGTCTCCATGACGGTTATAGGAGCGTCCATGGCTGCCGCAAGGAAGCTCTGGCCGACCCCCTTGGTCTTAAAGAGTCCGCCGTGTCCTGTGATGGAATCCACCTTAACACCCTCTTCCTTTAGTAAGATGTCAAGTCCTATCTTAAGAGCACCGAGTGATGTGTAAAGGTGTGTTCTCATAAAGTTGGCAAGACTGAAATTACTGTTGGTATTTCTCACAAACAGAGGTCTTCCCTCCTCCATGTGAGTGATATTCTCGCCCGATATGTAGCCATAGGACATAAGTCCGCCGCAGTCTGCATCTCCCTCAAGTGCCTTATTGTAGAGGATCGAAAAGAGCTTATTCATATCAACAGGTATTCCGAGAGCTTCCTCGAACTCCTTGAATATGTTGACCCATGCGTTGAGGTCGGATGTGCAGTTGTTGCAATGAACCATGGATACAAGATTTCCTGTAGGTGTTGTGACAAGGTCAATCTCAGGATATACCTTGGAAAGCTCCTTCTCCATGACTATCATCGCGAATACGCTTGTTCCGGCTGATACATTTCCTGTTCTCACCGCAACAGCGTTGGTGGCTGTCATTCCGGTTCCGGCATCTCCCTCAGGCGGGCACATAGGTATTCCCGCCTCAAGGTCACCATCCTTATCAAGGAGCGCTGCGCCCTCTGCTGTGAGAACTCCTGCCTCATCACCCGCAAGAAGCACCTTCGGCATAATATCCATGAGTCTCCATGGAAGCTGTGCCTTGTCTCCCTGTGCATTTCTCTCCTCGATGAGCGAGTCGAATCTGCCTACCATATTTGCATTATAATTCTTAGCAGCAGTATCAATTGGGAACATGCCGGAAGCTTCACCGACACCGATAACCCTCTTTCCGGTAAGCTTCCAGTGTATGAAGCCCTCCAGTGTTGTCATGTAGTCAATACGCGGAAGGTGCTCCTCATTATTTAACATTGCCTGATAAAGATGGGCAATGCTCCATCTCTGAGGAATGTTGTAATTAAAAAGTGAAGTAAGCTCGTCGGCTGCCTCCTCGGTTATGCTGTTTCTCCATGTCCTGAACGGAACTAAAAGCTGCCCATCCTTATCAAATACCATGTAGCCGTGCATCATGGCTGAAAAGCCTATTGCCCCAAGCCTTTTGAGTGTAACTCCGTATTTTTCCTTTACATCCGCCTTCAACGATGCATAACAGTCTGTAAGACCTCCCCATATATCATCAAGGCTGTATGTCCACACACCATTCTCATAGCGGTTCTCCCATTCATGGCTTCCCCCTGCTATCGGTGTATGCTTCTCGTCAATGAGTACCGCCTTAATTCTTGTTGAACCGAACTCGATTCCGAGAACAGCTTTGCCGCTCTCAATTGTTTCCTTTACATTTCCCATTGCTTTCTCCTCCAGGTTATATTTTAATATTGTCTGCCAATAATAGCATACCTTCTAATGTCGACTATTCATCATAATCATCGTCATCATCATAGTCATCGTCGTACTCATCATCTTCATCATAGTCGTCATTATCTTCTGTATCATCAGAAAAAGCCTTTTTCTCTGCCTGCTTATTCTTCTTCCAGGCCCGTGATTTTTTCTCTTTTTTAGGCTTATCCCTGTCATTCTCTATAGAGTCATCCGGCTGCGTATCCTCCTCAGCTTCCGTATTCTCTTCGTCCTCGTCATCTTCATACTCATCCTCTGAGCTTAAGTCACCCTCCTTGATGGTAAGAACAGAACGGAATCTGCCGAAAAGCTTATTGCCAAGCCTGTTTTTCGCATGTCCTGCAGCGTGGTTCATTATCTCCTTTACCAGTTCAACAACATTACCCTGATCATCATTCGGAACCTGGCTGAGTATCAGATACAGCTTTAAAAGTGCCTTATCCTCGACTCTCCATCCCTGACTCTCCGCATAATCCTTGGCAATATCCACAAGCTCATTTACCGTATACTGCTTAAGTAAAAAGCAGCCCGTGAAATTATCTGCAAGATCCGGATTGTCCGCAAAGAGCTTATTTATCTCGAACTCCTCGTCCATGATAATAAACAATGTGTTGCGACTAAGCTTCATCATCGAGACAAGTGTTTCCCTCTTTAACCGTCCTGCATTCTCAATTACGAGAGTCTGACCTGCGAGCTTATCCGCATACACCTCATAGCCCTTCTCATTTATCTTTTCCGCTGATATGCGCGCAAGCTTCTGGTCACGGTCTTCGTCATACGCATGAAGTGCTTTAAACAGATTGATTGCAAAGGCTGTCTTGTCGGTGGTGCGGCTGCCCATGATGGCTGCATGCCCTGCATTATCAAGCTTTCCCACAGCCTCAGCTCTCTTAGCTCCGATGTATCTGCACAACCTCTTCTCCATGCCGGACATATATAAATATCTGTCAAGAAATACTCTCTCCTCAGCCTTGAGCAGATATCTTCCCGAATCAGAAACTCCTACAGCTGCCTTGGCATTATCCTCGATTATCTGCTCTATTCCGGCATTTATCGCATGTTCAAGATCAGGCACACCTCCTGTTTCATCTGACTCATCGTTTACATCATTTTCCTCTTCGATGCTCTCATTGTCATCTATATCCGGAATCTCCTCGAATTCTTCCTCCTCAGCTTCAGGCTCCTGCTTATCTGATTCTGTCTTCGGTTCCTCATCCTGATTGATTGACGCAGCTATCTCCCTGACCGTCCTCTCGAGAGCTTCCCTCTCCTCTTTGCTGTAGTCATCTGCCTTCTGCTCAGTCTGTGCAGACTCCCGCCTTCTGTCCTGTGCATGCTGCTGTGGTGCCTCAGCCTGTTCCTCTTCTGATTTGACAGGCATAACCATCTTCTTAATCTCAGCTACAGGAATCTCCCTTGTGGCACGATTATCAGGCTGCTTCCCATCATCCTCATCATCTAAATCGGAAAGCCACTGTGTTATGTCCATCTGTGAGGAGTTGGCTTCGCGGTCTGCTGCCGCCTCCCTCCTTCTCCGCTCCTGCTCGGCCTGAAGCTGTGCTACAAGCTCCGACATCTGTTCAAGCGTAAGCTGCTGCGTGACTTCTCTTATATCGGCATTTTTCAGGGAATTAATATCTGGCAGCCTGCTGTCGGACACAGTACTGCCGGGCGAAGCCTTTTTTCCATTGTCGTCATGTGTCTTTGCTGCATTCCTTGACGCCTTGCGCCACTGGTGCTTGTTGATTATAATTTCCTTCGTAGGCTCAGAATCATCCTGTATATCTTCAAGCTGTGCCGCTTCCCTGAGTGCCTCGGTTCTCTCCCTGTTCTTATATGCCTCCATTATCTCATTGACATTCGCCTTAAGCTCCTGCTGCACGTTTCTGGTGTCATATACTGAATAGTCGGGAACCTTTATACTTATATCATAATCCGGCTCAAGCTTCTGCATATCTTCTTTTATAGCTGTCTTTGCAGGCTTTTTCTCTAAAGGCTGTGGTTTAACTTCTTTTTCAGGCTCCGGCTGCGCTGATATAGCATTATCGATATCTATAGGTGACCACTCTGTTGTGTTTCCTATATCATCAATGTATACCGGCTTGTTCTCCTCATCCGCAGAATCCGCCTCTTCGGCATAATCTTCCGGCTCTTCCGGCTCTTCTGGCTCTTCCGGCTCTTCCGGCTCTTCCGGCTCCGCTTCATGGCTCACAGGCTCCTCAACGATACCCGGCTTCTGCTGCTCATGTTGCTCCTGTTCTTCATCAAGGGCATATAATGCCTCGTTGTCATAGTCCTCTGCTTCCTCAGCTGTCGGCTCATAAGACATATTATAGTCCTGCCGGGTATCGCGGGTATCATATTCATGTTGTTCGTACGCACTAATATCGCGGGTATCATATTCTCCATTATCATACGCACCGGCGTTGTCAGTATCGTATCCATGATTATTGTACGCACGGTCATCATACCCATAAGCTGTGTCCGGCTCTGCCTCTGTTGCTGCAGCTTCCGTCTGCGCCGGCTCACCGCCCATGCCGTCATACACAGCTGAGCTGTTTATTCCGAGCGAGGACAGCTTCTCAAGCCTTGCAAGCTTCTCCATCTGCCCCGGTGTCAGCGGAACATACATCTGCTTAAGTCTCAACGCCTTCTCGACATATATTCCATCTGCGAACCACAGCACCAGCTCATCACATTCCCTCACACACTTGTCGGTAAGTCCTGCCTCGCTGTAGAGAAGCGCAAGCTCATACTCATACTCCTCGTCAAGCTCCTTATCCTTGTAGTTCTGAAGAATGGTTATAAGCTCCTCGACAGGTGCCTTCTTAGCGCGCTTTAACTTATACAGAAGGATATATCCGGTCACATCGCGCGGTGCCAGCTCCACATATTCCTGATAAATCTCCTCCGCATCATCCAGCTCACCGAGCTTGACATACATCTCCATAAGAGTTGCCAGAAGTCTCCTTCCGCCAAGCTTACGGTTATAGGCATAAATGCACACATTTCTCGCCTTATCATATTTCCCTGTTGCAACATACGCCTCTATGGCATTGGACATGACTGTCCACTGTTTCATCTTCTTCCATTCAAGCTGCTCTGCAACCTTGGCAGCATTGACATAATCCCCGCTCTTTACAAGCTTATCCAGTTTTTCTATCTTAATGGTCAACTCATACTTGTCCAATATGTTCACCTCACATTACATGCTTTTTTCAGTTTACCACAGCACCTAGAGAAAATCAAAACTTTCCTGTGAAAAAGTTAGTCTTTCGTATTCAAGTTCGCTCTCTGCTACCTGACTGTGGTAATCAACCACAACTGTCTGCTGTTTTTTATCCACAAGTCTCTGTCCAAGTACATAATTGACATCGAATCGTCCTGTTATAGCCGGAGTAGCACCTCGTGCCGGGACAATGAGCTGGACATGGTTGGTCTTTAAAAGCTTAAAGATAGGTTCCCAGATATATATATCCTTCGCCGCACCAAACGGATTATCAATGAATATCGTCTTTCCGAGCACTGCTGCCTCTTTTCCTCCTGCGTTTATGCTTGCAATATAATTGATCACGGAGACAAGGAACTGGATATATATACCCTGTGACTGCCCTGTACTTCCGACTGCCTCCTCATAGCGCAGATAACGGCTCTGATCCTTTATCCTCTCACGCTTGTACAGGCTTAATCTTATACTGTTCATGTCCGTAACTATGACGGAGAACAGTCTCTTCCAGCAGAGCCTTCCCCTTATGAATTTAAGCCTCTCGTCCATAGTCCTGAAGCCCTCTGCCAGGGATACCGTCTCATTAATATATACAGACATCCTGTCTTTATACATTTCTTCCTTCACATACGGAATCTGTAATGACAATACCGGAATAGCCTCTTCGTCAAGAGTGATTCTTGAAAGCTTATCCAGCCTTTCAAGCTCAGAGCGTATATTGGTGCATATCTGGACACATCTGTTCTCAAAATTGCTCTTGATAAGCTCCATGTCCTCAATGCCTCTGCTTATTCTGCCGCGCTCTAATTCAATACAGTCCTTGGTTGTTCCAAGCGCATCCGTGAGAGCCGCTGCCTCCTCCTGTGTCTGCGGAGGAAGGACATTCTGCTTCACCTCCTGTGCAAGCTCATACGCATTAAGACTCATAAGCTCATCGGCAAGCAGATCTCGTGCCCTGATGAATGCAGTGCGCTTTTTCTGCTCCTCCTTCAACACACCGTCAAAGGTGCGCCCTGCCTCCTCATACATTTCGTTGGTGAGCTTCTCATCGGACACACTGCCTTCATCCGCGCCCTCGGTTGTCATCCGGCTTATAATATCATCTGCATCCGGAGCGGCAGTCCTTACCATGCGTTCAAGATCCTTCTGCATCACCATACATGCCGTCTGCTCCTTGAGATTATCCTTTTCAAGCCCCGAAAGTCTTGAAAGCTCCTTCTTAAGCCTCGAAAGCTCCGCCTTGTGCTGCCCTGCATATTCCTGAGGATTATTTATTTCCACAGGCATATACTCTCCGTAATGCTCCTCATAGTTTCTTTTCGCGTACTCACAGCTTCCCTCAATCCTGTTCATCTGTGTGCTGGCAGCATCAAGCTCCCCCTGCAGGTTCTTCATGTTCTGCCTGAGCTTCTCCTGCTCATCAGCCATGGCATTTATCTGCGCATTGCTCTTCTCCTTTAAAAGTCCACGGCTGTCAAGCTCCTTTGCCCTCTCAAGGCTCACACCTCTGTAAAGCATCGAGCGCTCCGCCTTTTCCATTGCCGCCGTGCAGTTAGCCATGAGCTTTTCCTTGTCCGCTATATCTCCCAGCTCATCAGTGATAAGTGAATATATCGCATTAAATTTCGCGTCTATCTCGTCTGCCGTGACATTCACTTCTTCCTGTTGAGCTTCGGTGCCTGCCTGCTCCTTATAGTAAGGAGCGTACCGCTCCCATGTCTTTTTTATCTTAGCTATAGTCTCCTGAAGTATATTTCTTTTATTCTCCAGCTCCTTGAATGCTCTCTCCCTGCTCTCACACAGCTCCTTTGAAAGCCTCCGCGCCTTGACTGCCGATTCCTTATCAGCTTCACTCTTTTTTATCTCCTGTAAATACTCGGCAAGCCTTTCACTGAGGCGCACTATATCCTCAAGGTTATCCCTTATCTCAATACTTTCCGAAAGCTTCCTTTCAAGCTCCGACCTCTGACCTGATATCTGCAGGGAGCGCTCCTTTGCGCCCTCATTGATATCGGCAAGCCTTTCAAGCCGGCTGTCAAGGTGTTCAAGCTCCGACCTCTGACCTGCAAGAAGCAGCTCAAGCTCCGAAGTATTTTTCAGTGGTGTGCATGCGTAACCGCTCACCCTCTCATAGTCGCTCTTTACCGCCTCATATCTGTTCTCAAGCTTCACCAGCTCTGCATTTATCTGCTCAAGCTCCTCCGACGCCTTCCTTATTCCCGCCTGACGTCCCGCCTCATCATATATAAATGACAGGTCACGGCACGCAAGCATATAGTTGTCATCATCCTGCGGCACCGCCGGTTCATTATCGTTCTCTAACAGTGCTTCCACTGCCGACAGTCTTATTATCGGGACTACTCCGCAGTCCATTGCCATCACATTCCTGTCACGGCATATACTGTCATAGTCCTCACCCGCAAGCACGGAATACGGAAGGTACGGAAAACGTGCCGCGAGTGCGGCACATTCATCGCTTGTTTTCTCCCTCAGATATTCGGCTCCGCTCACAACGCTTCCCTCATATCTGCTCGAAAGATATTCGCACATTCTCTTAACACCATCGGAATCTACAGGTTTAAGGTTCTCTATGGCGCTTATATAGCCCTGTGTCTCACTCTTCTTATTTTTTAACTGTTCACGCTGTGAAAGTATTCTGTCATAAATACCTCCAAGTGACCTAAGCAGATTATCCGTATCCGGCTCACCGTACACCTTCGCAAGTGCAGCAAGCTCCCGCTCCCTGTCCTTAGCCTCCGCAAGCTCTTTTTCAAGCTTCTCTATATTGTTACTGCAAATCTGCAGCTGCGCTGTTGTCTGCGCATGCTCATTTATATCGCTGTCGCTCTTTAGCTTAAGCTTAGCCTGCTCATCACCCAATGCCGCAAGTGCTTCCTTCAATGCCGCGATATTTTCCCCATAGCGCTCTGCCTCCGCCGGCGCATTCTCCGTCACAAGGAGCGGCGTTGCTTTTAACTTACCTGCAAGCTCGCCCTCAAGCTCCTTAACCCGCCTCCGGTATCCGGCCAGCTCTCCGTCGATTCTCGCACACTCGTTATCGCTCATGCGGTAATTCTCTCTAAGATTATCAAGCGCCTCCGTGCTCTCCTGCAATTCTGCCTCTGTTTCACTAAGGCAGTGCCCGGTTACGGAAAGCTCCTCCGCCATATATGCGTGCTTCGCCGCTGCCAGACCTTCAAGCTCCTTTGCAAGGTCCTCTCTTCCCCTGCTGCGGTTGTCAATATACTGCTTAAGCTCCGCAAGGCTTCTCTCCTGCCTTACATAATCCGCATAGTCCTCCGCCGCGTAGGAAAGCTCAAGCTCCTCCTTCTTTTTATCGAAGCTCTTCTCTGCCTGCTCATAGCCCTCCGAAAGGCTGTCCACCAGAGCACGCACCTTTCTAAGCTCCGCCTCCTCATCGGCGATAAGCGCCGCCGATATAAGCCTCTCCTCCTCAAGCTGTGCCTGCCTGATGCCCGCTATATCTGCGGCAAGCTTCTGCGCCTGCGCTTCGTTCTTCTTCGTCTGCGCCTGTGCCATGAGAAGGTACTTAAAAAGTCTGTTCTTTCCCTCCTCCTTGCGCTCAAATATATTTCCGAAGTCTGTCACCTTGGTGGAAAAATCGGATATGAGCTTAATCTCCTTATCGTAATTATCCATCGTCTCCCTTCTCTTTGCAAGCTCCAATAGCTTATCCTTTATCTCAAGAAGGGTCTTTGACATCTCATCATCGCCGTTACCGCCGCGGATACGGTTGTTGTACGACTTCTCAATAATCTCCTCTATCAGTAAATCCTCGACAACCTTTCTGGTGGTTCTGTAATTACTCTCAAAATAAGTCCTGACATGTCCCTCGGTCTTATTGATTCCCCTTACCAGCTCCCAGTGGCTCTCATAGATTCCATAGTCATTTATAAAGCTTAGGTAATCCCCCTTGCGCTCAAAAAGCCGCACCTTCACACCGAAGTCCTTCTTCTCAAGGTCGCGCAGGTATGCCTTCAGCCCATTGTAGGTAATTCTCTCCCTGCCATCGGACAACGGAAGATTCTTGATATCATTGTCCCCGAACTCCCTGTAAAAAATACAGTAGTTAAAATACTCTATTCCCGTCTTCTGCTCGCCCTCGGCGTCCTCACCTGCCCTCGCCTTACGCGCGCAGAAGCCGCAGGTCATATACTTGTAGCCGTTCTTTACATCGCAGGAATCTAATTTCCACTCCACAAGCGAATGTATCGTGGTGCTTCCTCCCGGCTGCGCGAACAGCTTCTCCACAGGCTGTTTCTCGTCAAGAGTACAGTTCGGAAGCATCGTCTGAAGCAGAAGAAGCATGAGCACACTCTTACCTCCGCCGTTTGCAAGGTCATATATGGTGTTCCTGCACGAAAAACGCATCAGAAAATCATCGTAGAACTGAGTGCCAAAATTATATTTTATATTGTTGACCCTGATTCTGTTAATCTGTGGCATTCTGTGCCTCCTGTTCTTCCCTTGTTAATATCTCGTATAGCCTGCCTCTGTTGATACTGTAATAATTCTCCGCCATAGCCTTGAACCTGTCTGTCGGATAATATTTATCCTGATTTTCCACGAAAAGCCCCTGAGCCACAAGAAAGTTAAACGTAAGTTTAACATAGCCCGTCTTGGAATTTCTGGCGGCTCTCTGTCCCTGAACGTCATCGGTCGACGTGACAGGAAGCTCATCCCACAGCAGCGCAAGCGTCTTAAAGCTGTTCTCCTCAACATCATCAAGCACAAGCCCTGCCGAAGGGTCAATAACCTTCACCAAAACGCTGTCAACAGCCTTTATGACATCCTCATGTCTTACGAACTCCGTGTAGGTGTAGCTGCCCGACGTCTTATAGAATTCCGTCATGGTGCAGTATATTATAAGATAACACAAAAAAAGCTCCTTGTTCACCCTGACACCAAGAGCGCGCCTCAGCTCCTCATTAGTAAAGCCAAAGCCGGCATCTCCCATGCCGGCGTTATCCTCATCCGCACTGACAAACAGTGCATTATTATATTCATAAAGCTCCAGCCCGAACTTCTTTAAAATCAGCCTGAGTGCATCATATACCTGCGAATTGGAAGAATATTCCTCATAGAGTGCCACATTGCCGCCTGACGCGCTCACTCTGTCTCCTCTTATCAGTGCGGCGGCAAGCTCAAGGGCTTTTTCCAGATTGCGTTGCTCCATGTGTGTGCTCCTTTCTACTTTATTTTCTACCCGGACGTTGTGTAATTTAACTATATTGGCGTTGTTTTAGTTTTTGCTGTTTACTGTTTTGTAAAAAGTATGTTTGATATCGTGAAGCCGTCTGCAAGCTCGATTTCATCGGGTGGGTCGGCGGGGGTTATGGTGAAGTGGGTTCCGAGACAGGAAGCGTATTCCGGGGTCTGGGCACAGTCATGGAAGATTTCATCAAGAAATGTCTCCGGCTTCTGTCTGTCCGCCTCGAAGCTGTACTCCTTTTTCTGGCACAGATGCACTATGAATGAGTAGTAGTCACCATTCTCAAACAGCTCCCCGCCGAAAATCCTTGCGGCACATTCGTTGAAGGTTCTGAGGTCAATGCAGTTCCTTCTCTTTAGGAGCGATAACAGAACCTTTATGAGTGCCGAATAGTTGGCGCGTATTCTCTCATCCTCAAGCTCATCATCATATACGATATTCTCCGGAACGGTGTCTGTGATAAGCTCCGCCTTATCATCGCGTCCCGGCTTGTAGGTTATCAGATCCTCGATTCTTTTTATTCCCAAGGTTTTTTGGGTGTTGAGTCCCATTATAGGGCGCACCAGCATGCCAAGAAGTGTTATGTCATCCTTCTTCATGGCAAGCTCCAGCGCATTTCTGAAATCAAAGCTCGGTCTCAGCCTTCCAAGCTTCGCCTTTTTTACCATCTCATCTGCCATTATCCCAAGCCGGGTACATGCCGACAACAGCTTCAGATGATTATTCATAGCTATCTTAAGCTCCGTATCAAGCTGGTATATTTCTCCCGTTATCTTGAGATACGAGGCATAATCATCATTATTTTTGTCCGTCTCCGCTCTTTTCTGAGCCGCCTGTATAAGCTCTGAATTCTTTATAAAGAGCTTCTGCTCCTCCTCGAACCACTTTACTCCTGTGGCAAAAAAATCCTCATACGCCTCAAGCCCGGAAAAAATATCCGAGGCAAGCAGCGACATTACACGGTTTTTCCTGAGCCACAGACAGTCCACCTCTTTGTTTATGCGGCGCACCACATCCGTTCCACCCTTGAAATCCTTAGACTGTATCATCTTCTCAAGAAGGAGCTGCTCAACGCTTATCCTGCTCTCGTCCTTGATTTCCTTCGTGTCCAGATAGAACTCGATTCCCTCCGGGCTGATTGAATACCATACCGTTCCGTCCTCTATGCGGCTCTCGATAAGTCTCACCCTTGATATCTTTTTCTTTCTGTCAACCGGATCAAAATACCGGAAAATGAACGGCTTACCGTCATTTTTTAATTTGTCAAAAATATATTCAACAAGAATGCTCATATCCCCCGAAGGCGGATTGAGCTTGAAGTCACGTCTTATACACCTGCTCATAAAGGCGGCATATTCCGTATAGGTGACGTCCCTCTCCTTGAAATTGTTTTCCTCAATAAAAAAGCGCAGTACCGCCATGAGAATATACCCCATGTCAAGGCTGTCGTACATCCCTTCCCTGTACCATGAAAAGGACACCTCCGACAGCTTGAAGAACGGGTAATACTTCTTAAGGTTCAGCATACGCTCTCTGTGATCTGTTATTATATCGTTTACTAAAATATTCTCCTGCGGCATTGACAATGACCCCTACAACTGTGTTCTTCCCTCAAGTGCACGAAGCAGTGTCACCTCATCTATATTCTCCAGGTCACCGCCAACCGGCACGCCGCTCGCTATACGGCTTACCTTGATTCCGGTAGGCTTTACAAGCTTGCTTATGTACATTGCCGTTGTTTCCCCTTCCAGACTTGAATTGGTGGCAATAATAACTTCGTCCACATCACCCTCAAGGCGCTTCATAAGCTCCTTGAGTTTAATATCGTTAGGTCCTATGCCAAGCATCGGAGATATAGCACCGTGAAGGACATGATACACACCATCGTACTTCTGTGTTTTCTCATACGCTGCCATGTCCCTCGTGTTTTCCACAACCATGATAACCCTGTGGTTGCGGCTTGGATTGCTGCATATCGGACACAGCTCTTCATCTGTCAGTGTACAACAGCAGCTACAGTATCTTACATTCGTCTTGGCATTTACAATCGCACTTGAGAGACTGTCCACCTGCTCTCTAGGCATTCCAATAATGTGGAATGCAAGACGCTGTGCCGACTTAGCACCTATTCCCGGGAGCCTTGAAAGCTCCTCGATAAGCTTATTAATCTGACTTCCGTAGTATTCCATTAGAATGGGAAGCCTCCGCCAAGACCACCAAGTCCTCCTGTAATCTTAGCCATCGAAGCCTGTGACAGCTCCTCAATCTGTCTGAGCGCCTCATTGGTCGCTGCCATAATCATATCCTCTAACATCTCGATATCATCCGTATCAACTGCCTCAGGGTCAATTGTGACCTTGGTAACCTCCTTTTTGCCGGAAACCGTTACGGAAACCGCACCGCCGCCCGCCGACGCTGTAACTTCCTTCTCCTCAAGTTCCTTTGTAGTCTCCTCCATCTGACGCTGCATCTTCTGTGCCTGCTTCATCAGATTATTCATATTACCAGGCATAGCACCCGGAAAACCGCCTCTTTTTGCCATAATAAAATTCTCCTTTATTCTGTAATTAACTGTTAAAAGCCATTCCGTAAAACCGTTCCGGCTCTAAGGCATGGCATATCCGCCAAACATATATTTTCAAGTCCAGACAATATTATATTATATTTTAATAATCAAAATATGTCTACAACAAAATCCTAGAAGTCTTCCTCCACGATATTCATTCTGCATATATCCTCAAGGGTATCGTACTCCTGTGAGACATCCGTTCCGCTCTCAGCATGTATCACCTCTATCTCCATGTCAAGCCCTGTCTTTGCGGCTATCGCCTGCTTTATCGTGTCGATAGCCTCCTGCCTTGATACCATGGAATAGTAGGTCGCATCCTCATATATGAGCTGGAGCTTATTACCGCCGCCGTTCGCCTTGGTTGTATAGTGCTCAAGAATCGGCTTCAATGACATCGACAATCCATTGCATATTGAGCGCCAGTTCCTGATTACCTCTGTTATGTCCTCTGAGCGCGCCGGCTTCGGCTTATTACCCATGCCTGCCTGTGTTCCCCCGGCATCTGCATCCGCCGTCATGCCACCATTGTCACCTGTAAGTGCCCCGGCTCCCGCCGCAAAGCCCCCGGCAGCCATAGCTCTTGCCGCTGCCTCAAGCCCTGTATCCATCCGTCTTTCAAGGACTGCTATTCTGTCCATCAGTGCGTCATTTAAGCCCTTCTCCATAGCAGGCTGTGTCATCTTGATGAGCGCGACCTCAACCATCACACGCTTCTGGCTTGAATTTTTGAGCTGACCGGACAATTCGGAAAATATCCTGATATAGCGCATGACACCATTCAGATCCGTAAGCTTTGCGTCCTCCTTAAGAAGCTTCATATTCTCCTCAGACATCTCAAGCACATCGGAGGCATCCGTCTGTGACTGCAGCAGCATAAGATTTCTCAGATACCATGTGAAATCGGACACGAACTGGCTTAAGTCTCTTCCGTCAATTATTATCTTCTCAAGCTTATGGATGAGTCCAATCGCATCCCCGTCAACGATTCCCCTGAAAAAGTCGGAAAATACCTCCGTGTCAACGGCACCTAAGACCTCAAGCACATTCTCGTACTTCAGCTCCTGCCCCATATAGAACGCAAGGCACTGATCCAGAAGACTCAGCGCGTCTCTCATGGAGCCATCGGCAGCCTTTGCCACATACCTTAACGCTCTCTCGTCCGCACTGATATCCTCCGCCACCATAAGCTCTGACAGTCTCGCACTTATGGTATCTATGGAAATCCTCTTAAAATCGTACCTCTGGCAGCGCGACAGGATGGTTATAGGTATCTTATGTGCTTCTGTGGTTGCAAGAATAAATATTACATAGGCAGGCGGCTCCTCAAGCGTCTTTAACAGTGCATTGAAGGCTCCTATTGAGAGCATGTGAACCTCGTCGATTATATATACCTTGAAACGCCCCTGCGTCGGAGGGTATGCGACCTCCTCCTTGATTTCTCTTATATTGTCAACACCATTGTTGGAAGCGGCATCTATCTCTATCACGTTCATGCTCGCCCCCGCCGCAACGGCACGGCACACCTCACACTCGCCGCATGGATTTCCGTCCACAGGGTGAGCGCAGTTGACCGCCTTTGCAAGTATCTTTGCGACCGAGGTCTTACCTGTACCTCTCGTTCCGCAGAACAGGTATGCATGTCCTATTCGGTCATTTATCACCTGATTCTTGAGCGTGGTCACAATATGCTCCTGCCCCTTGACCTCGTCAAAGGTCGACGGTCGCCATTTTCTATATAAAGCTGTATATGACATAATTACAATTCCTTAAATTCTATCTACTCTTATAGCTGTCTTGCTATCCATATTAATTCTATCTACTCTTATAGCTATTCTGCTGTCCATCCTAATGCGTCGCATCGGTAATTTCAGCCTTCACAGCTCTCTCTGAGCTGCCTTAATTCATCCTCACATCAATCTCCGAAGCTTATGCCCAACATCTTCGCTTCGTTGATTATGGACGCATTAGGGTCAACCATCTTAAGCCTGCCCGCTACATCCGCAAGCGGAACCTTAACAATCTCACCATTTTTAATTCCGACCATATAGCCGTACTGCTTGTCTATGATGAGCTTAGCCGCAGCCGCGCCCAGTCTTGAAGCAAGCACTCTGTCATAAGGGCAAGGGCTTCCGCCTCGCTGCGTATGTCCCGGAACAGTTATACGAACCTCCTGACCGGTCAATTCCTGTATCTCGCTTCCTATCTTGTATGATACTGAAGGATATGGGTTATCCTTGAGTTTCTGCTTAAGCTCCTTCTTAGGAAGTGCCGCATCCTGCCTGGATATTGCACCCTCGGCAACAGCAAGTATTGAGAAGTTCTTCCCCGCCTTGGTTCTTCTGTTGAGTGCTGCGACAACCGACTTGATATCGTAAGGAATCTCAGGTATAAGAATGATATCCGCTCCGCCCGCAATACCTGCGTGAAGTGTAAGCCACCCGACCTTATGTCCCATCACCTCCACGATAAATACTCTTCCGTGTGAGGAAGCGGTAGTGTGGATACAGTCAATTGCATTCGTCGCTATATTGACCGCACTCTGGAAGCCGAAGGTCATGTCCGTACCCCAGAGGTCATTGTCTATCGTCTTAGGGAGTGTCACAACATTGAGTCCCTCCTCCCTCAGAAGATTCGCCGTCTTGTGTGTTCCGTTTCCGCCGAGCACCACAAGACAATCAAGACCAAGCGACTTATAATTCTTCTTCATCGCCTCTACCTTATCAAGTCCATTCTCATCCGGTACACGCATAAGCTTAAAAGGCTGTCTGGAGCTTCCTATTATCGTGCCGCCCTCTGTAAGAATTCCTGAAAAATCACTTTTTTTCATAACTTTGAAATCACCGTAGATAAGACCCTTGTAGCCTTCTTCAAATCCGATAATCTCTACATCTTCCACAGCTCTGTAAAGAGACTTTGCGACACCTCTCATGGCAGCATTGAGTGCCTGACAATCTCCACCACTTGTAAGCATACCAACCTTTAACATACGCGTACCTCCATTTTGTGTGAGTAATCAATATGATAGTAAAAAACCATTAATAGTATACATTATTTCTAATGTTTGCGCAATTATTTATGATGATTCGGGGAAAACATGACAATCTGGTCTGTGAGTGTATAACGTATTATATTTATGCATATCAGCTCCATTGTACGAAGCAAGATGTTCTAAGAACTCTGATAAAGGTATTCTATACGTTCGCCACCGAAGCAAAGCATACATCCTTGTATGCATTGCTTCTAAAGCAGCATCCGTGCTGCTTTTGGCTAGGGAAACAGCAGAGTTCTAAGAACATCTAAGCTTCTCCCAAA
>CEAF01018639.1_pt1 | contig 16461 bp, 20 predicted proteins | sample 557431 | NCBI WGS metagenome assembly CEAF01 (sample SAMEA3182068, study PRJEB8094) | gut metagenome | biome: human; feature: gut; material: Stool; isolation source: human stools | place: Canada | collected 2013-11-18 | reverse complement strand
AAGCTTCTCCCAAAAGTCGTGATATGCATAAACATAATACGTTATACACGGCTGGGTATGTACGGCATGTTTTGACACCCGAATCCTAAGTAAACCATAAGCCATGGAGGAACAGGCAGTGATTTATTATTCAATTATTCCTGAATCGCTCACCACAGCAGATTTTAAAAATATATATTCAGATATCTCCCCTCTACTTCCAGATTTCAGGCGGAAGAAGGCGGAGGGGATAATTCCTGCAAGGGAAAGGGCTGTGAGCGCGCTTTCCTTTGTTCTGCTGTGCCGTGCCCTTTCAAGGGAGTATTCCGGATGTTTCACTTCCTCAGAGGCTTATGAGATTGGTCATCGCATCAGCTTTAGATATGGCAGAAATGGCAAGCCATATCTTGAAGCACCTTTTGAGCATATTTTTTTCAACATAAGCCACTGTAAGACCGCGATAGCGTGCGCTGTGGCGCCTTTTGAGCTTGGCCTTGATATACAGGATATCCGAAAGCCTTCACCTGCCCTCCTAAAGCGCATGCCGTATGCCATGGACGAGTATGACTTCTCCTCATTCTGGAGCAGGTATGAGGCATACACCAAGCTTACCGGTGACGGCATTGTAAAATCACTGTCGGATTGTGAATATATGTCGGATTCGTTTCTGGAAAGAAATGATATCCGTATGACTATCTTTGACATTTTAGCAGATAAAAAAACAGCCGCATATCTTTCGGCTGCCTTCTGTAATAAATCCTGTGTGAAGGACTCTATTCTTTCTCCGTGTAAAGAAAAATCCTTCGATTTACATTCCATACATGAAATTGATTTTCTTTCATTATGTCAATGTTAGTTTAAGCTGATGTATATTATATATCTATACATCAGCTTAAACTAAAAATATGTCTTAATTCATTTTAAAACTGTATCTGTTTTATGCCTGTGCAAGCCTGCTCTTCTTTATCATCTTTCCCATTATTATATAATATGCAATGCATAGCGGAACCATAGCCGCAATCCATGCAACCGGACCTGCAAGGCATACTCCGACATATCCCATCCTCTGAGGAAGCGTAAACGATACAACGCATCTCGCTATAAGCTCAAAAACGCCTGCCATGAGAGGCATGAGACTTCTTCCCACTCCCTGAAGAACATTCCTATATACGAAAATCATATATAAAATTGGGAAAAATACACATATTGTATTCACATACTCGACCGCTGAGGCAACAACCTCCGGCTGGTCTCCCGAAATGAAGAGCCCAGACAGCCATTCCGCACCGAAGTACAGCGCTATCGCCGATACAACTGCGAGTGAAACTGTCATTATTGTACAGCTTGTGACACCCTTCTTTATTCTGTCAAGCCGTCCTGCACCGAGATTCTGACCTGCATAGTTAGCCATCGTAACTCCGATAGCCGGTCCAATCTGTGTGACAAGCTGCTCAACCTTACAGCCCGCCGTATACGCCGCAATCTTATCGGAGCCGAAGGTATTAAGCGCACTCTGGAGCACTATCGTTCCTATGGCTGTTATCGAAAACTGGAATGCCATCGGAAGTCCTATCGCCAGATGTTTCCCCATCATGGAAAAATCAGGCTTAAAATCCTCCTTCGACAGGTGCAGTATGCTGTATTTCTTCAATGCATATATAACGCAGAGTATTCCCGAAACACCCTGTGAGAGCACTGTCGCAAATGCCGCACCGAAAACGCCCCACTTGAACACTATTATAAATAAGAGGTCAAGCCCTATATTCAAAAATGATGCGAGAATAAGAAAATACAGCGGTGTCTTGCTGTCACCCAGCGCCCTTATCACACAGGAGCACATATTATAGAGTATTGTCGCGCATATTCCCCAGAAAATCGTCTTGATGTACACATCCGCCATACCAATGATGTTCTCCGGCGTCTTCATAAGCACAAGCACCGGTCTGGTAAATATAACTGAAAGTGCTGTGAGAAGAACCGTGAAGAACAAACATAGCAATATCGCCTGTCCGACACTTTTCTTAAGCCTTTTCTCATCCTTCGCGCCAAAGAACTGCGCCGGCAGAACCGCAAAGCCTCCGGCTATTCCCGTAGAGAAACCGTTTACGAGAAAATTCAACGAGCCTGTAGAGCCTACCGCGGCAAGAGCCTCTGTTCCAAGGCTCTGACCTACAATAATCGTGTCCACCATGCTGTAAAGCTGCTGGAACACATTTCCTATCAGAACCGGTATCGCAAAAAATAAAATAATCTGAAACGGATTTCCAACCGTCATATCCTTTGATTGATTTTTTGCCATATAACTCTCTCCTTACATTCTGTCCGGAACCTTTATCGCAAGAAGGTCTGTGCATGTCTCAAGTATGCTCTTAGTGAGTGTTATGAGCGCAATGTAGCTGCTGCGCTTCTTCTCATCCTCCTCAGTGAGAATCTTTGTATCATGGTAGAAGCTGTTAAACACATTCGCCACATCGTAGATGAACTTACATATCTTGTGAGGTGCAAGCTCCGCGTAAGCGCTCTCTATAACCTCAGAAAACTTTGTAAGAAGCAGGCAGAGGTCTGTCTCACTCGCTCCCTCCGGTGCGACAAAATCCTTCATTCTGTCTGCAACAGAAAGGCTCTGCGCTCCGTAGGTCTGCTCATACTTGTTTAAAATAGACTTGATACGGACAATTGTATAGAGAACATAAGGACCTGTATCTCCCTCAAATGAGGTGAATCTGTCTATATCAAATATATAATCCTTTGATGCCTGATTGGAGAGGTCACCGTACTTGATTGCCGCAAGACCTACAACCTTGGCTGTGGCGCGTGCCTCATCATCAGCGACATCACGGTTCTCCTTAATCTTGTTGTATACAGCATCCTCGACATCCTTTATAAGGTACTCAAGTCTTAAAAGGTCTCCGTTTCTTGTCTTAAACGGCTTTCCGTCCTTGCCGTTCATCGTACCAAAGCCTAAGAAATTCATCTCTGTGTCCCGAGGAACAATGCCTGTCTTCTTGGCAGCCCTGAAAATCTGTGTAAAATGCATCTCCTGACGCTTATCAGTTGTGTATATATACTTGAAAGGATGATAGAGCTTCTCTCTCTCTATCATTGTGGCAAGGTCTGTTGTGGCATAAAGAGCCGCACCATCGGACTTTCTGACGATACATGGCGGAATCTCCTTCTTATCATCAGCCTGTGCGACATCGATTACCAATGCACCCTGGCTCTCGTATGCGTAGCCCTTGTCCACAAAGCTCTTCAGCATATCCTCTATATAAGGCTTAGCATCTGACTCACCCTTCCATACATCGAAGCTCACGTTAAGATTGTCATAGTTCCTCTTAAGGTCTGCTATGGAGATATTCATTATATGCTTCCAGATTGCAGTGTAGCCTCTGTGTCCTCTCTGAAGCATAACTGTAGCCTGATGTGCCGCCTCCGCAAATTCAGCGTCCTCCTTGGACTTCCTGCTCGCACATGGATATATGTCCTCAAGCTCTGCAAGCGTGAAAGGTGCCTCCGCCGGGTACTCACCTGTGAAGCTCTCATCAAAATAAGGAAGCTCCGGCTTTCTGTTCTTAAGCTCCATTATTATAAGACCCATCTGAAGTCCCCAGTCGCCAAGGTGAACATCGCCTACTGTGTCATATCCGTTGTATGCGCATATTCTCTTAAGGCTCTCTCCGATGATAGCCGGACGAAGATGTCCTACATGCAAAGGCTTGGCTACATTAGCTCCGCCGTAGTCAAGCATGATTGTCTTGTTCTTCTTAGTCTCATCACAGCCGAACTTCTCATGGCTTCCCATCTCTTTTACATAATCGGCTATGAACTGTCCGGAAAGATTCATGTTGATGAAGCCCGGATTAACTGCCTCTACCTTGGAAAATGTGCTGCTCTCCGCAAGCTTTTCCACTACCTCACCCGCAATAATTGCAGGTGCCTTCTTATATTCCTTGGCTGCCGCCATACAGCCGTTGCACTGGTACTGGCATAAGTCCGGTCTGTTGGATACAACAACCTTGGCATACTTCTCATCATAGCCACATGCCGAAAATGCAGCCTTAAGCTCGTCATTTAAAAGCTCAATTATCTTTTTCATATTTATCCTTTCTTTTGCTTTACGTATTTATGGTCAATTATTCATAATTTTAATACGATTAGGGCCGGATGTCAATGGGGGCAAAAGCCTCCTGTATTACTGCTTTATTATATATTTTGTTCCTCTTCCTTTTCCCTCAACTACTATAACACCCTTCTGACACAGCTTTTTTAATAACTGTGTTGTCTTTGACTTGCCAAAAGGCAGATATGGCGCAATTTCACCGATTGGCTTAAGTAACGTCCTGCTCAAAATACTGTATACTGCTCTCTCATCCTCCGTTAAATTGAGATTTTCCTCAAATACAGGAAGTATAATCTTAATTGTATTTTCCGTCACTTCAAAATCAGGTTTCCTTATACTGTCCTCATAAAGCTGTTTTATTCTTGTAATTCCGGTTCCGAATATCTCGACAAATCCCAATCTGTAAAATACATTTGCAAGATTTCTGTTTCTAAGGACTGAAATTCTGCCGGATAGATATTCCGGCTCAGATATTCCGGACGGCAGACCCCCGGGAGAGATAACCTCCAATCTGTCATCGAACATCAGAACTCTTATCTGAGCTTCGACATCCCATGCTCTGTTAATCAGTGCGTTTGCAATCGCTTCCCTGAATGCCTCCTCCGGAATTTTCTCTATCTTTTTTCGTTCTGCGCCCTGTATCACCTCATATTGGTAATAGTCCTTAAATACCTGCATTGTCCTATCATAGACCTCCAATATTGATACATTTTCAAAGGTCGACCTCTTTTGAATTATGCTGATATTCTCGCCAAACTTCACAATATCAATTCCCGGAAAATAATTTTTATCAGCTAAAAGCCCTGCCGCATTGTTATATCCGTTCTCATTGCTATATAAGTTTAATGTTTTTAATGTATCCTTATTAAAAGTATCAATTTTAATACTTTCTTTTAATTTTTTGCACAACAATTCAAATGTCAACACCTGCTCCCTGCATGGCAATTCCTCAAACCTTATGTTTTTTCCCTCCAGAATTAGTCTGGAACATTCCAAGGTGTCGACTTCTATTGTTGCAGTGTCATTTCGCTTGTATGCTTTTGATTTATATAAATACGGCTTGTGAACACCTGCTTTTACAGTAAGCCTTATCGTGTTATCACTTTGCACCTCAATCGTATAATCCGGCTGTGGCGAAACATTATCGTTTATTTTGTTTTCAATATCCAGGCAGGACTGCTTTACATCCTGTAACCCTTTTACATTACCATCATCATCAATTCCAAAAAAAATGTCCCCACCATTGTAATTTGAAAAGGCACTCACTGTTTTTAAAAATGAATTTGTAATCATTTCCTTAAATTCCACAGTCTTTGTTTCACGCATACTCTCCACATCCTTTCCGGTATTATCACATATATTATATGTAAAAATACGCAAAAAATCAATCGTATTTTTTTACGATTGATTTTGTGATTGTTTTTATGTTCATTTTCACTCAAACGCGTACAATTTCTACACCTCAACCACAAGAATCCCTTCCTGTCCTGATGGAATCTCAGCTTCAATCCTTCCGCCGGCAAACAATGCCGCTCCGCCCCTTGCAATGTCATCCGCTTCCCTGTCCTTACATAGCGAATTGACATATAACACCTTGCTGTTGATTCTGCCGGCCTGCGCGGCATACTCAAGCTTTTCGGAGGTATTCCACTCATGTTCATTGAAATCAGTATATACAGGCCAGAAAACAATGTCCGGGTGCAGCTTGTTTATACTGTCTATATTGGTATTGAACCATAAATCCCCGCACAGACCGACAACAACCTTCCTGTCAAGAAATAAGAACGAATGAAATTCTTCTCCCTCACGGTAATGCTCATCCGCAAAGCTTTCCTTCCAGCCCGGAGATACCCTTCTGTATAAATCAACCACTTTACCAGTCTGGTCTACCGTGAGCTGTGAGCTGTAAAAGCAATCGCCCTCTTTCTCTATAAAGCCGAAGGAAACAGCAAGCTTATATTTCTCTGCTGCAGAGCATATTTCGGTTATTATCGAATCGCTCCGGCTGACTGCAATCTTTTCATCATGCTCCACATTGAAATCCGCACAGTAAAAGCCCTGCAGAAAGGCTTCTCCGAATATGACTATATCCGCTGTATCTGAATAATTTTTCATTGTGTCAATTATAACACTCTTATTATACTGTATGTCCCCATCGATAAACCCCATTGCCGCCAATGCACATTTCATACTTGTCACCTGCCCTGATTATAATAATCTGCCCTTCCAAGCCCTACGGTTACACAATCTTGTTATTGATTTAATGCACCTTATTTATAATAACCTACTCTTCCCAGTCCTACAGTTGCCCAATGATTTGCGTTTTTCAATTCTTCATCCACATAATTCCGGTCAAACACTCCATCAGCCTTGCCAAGTATCGAAGCCACTTCCGCTCTGCTCATGCCCAAATTAACTTTTTATTATCAATAGATATTCCTTCAAGTGGATTTATTGTCACATTCATCATATTTATACCCCTGCATACTGCAAGCATAGCTTGCAGTACTGCCACCAATAAGTTGTTTGAAAGTTTCACTTTCAAACTTATATCTCCCTATATCATTCTTCCCATCTCAATTCTCATATTGTGCTCTTTGGGTCCATTATTTGAGTACGCATACCTGTCAAAACCGATTATTTCAAAACCATTTTTCATATAAAATGATATAGCTTTTGAGTTATAGCTCTGAGTCTCTAACACAATCATTCGCGCCCCGCTTGCTATGGCTTCCGTGAAAATACGCTCAATCAATGCCTGCCCTATTCCACAGTTGCGTCTATCCATGTTGAAAACACAAATATTGCTGATTCTAAAGCGGTTATTCCATTTTTCCAAAAAGCCCTCCACGAAACCAACAAGCTCACCGTCCATATATGCCCCGTACGCAACAGGTTTTTCAAGCCAGTCCGAAAGAATTTCATCCGTGATTGACATTCTCAACTCCTCATCACTATCTACCCACTCAACTGCAAATCCTCCGCTCACCGGCTCTATTGAAAGGAATTTATCTGAATGGATTTGGGCACTATACGATTGCCCTTTCATTGTATTATAGTCAAGTTCTCTTATCTCCGGCTTCTGCATATACACCTGGAACCTTCCTCAAACAATCTGTCTATCTCCTCCCAGCCCTCACATCTCACGAAATTATCATTCGGAAGCTCTGCATGTATGTTCCACGGACGGTTAAACACTGCCACCTTACACCCTTCAAAGTGCATGACATGCTCAAAGGCAGCCGGTGAATCCTCTATTGCAAAATCAAAGGTCATGCTGTACAACTGCTCCAAGGTCATATTGAACGAATAGGTCTGTTCGAACTTTTCACGTCCATACTTGTCAACGCAATACAGCAAAACCCTCTCAAGCCCATGCTCATCAAGCCACCTTCGCGATGGTTCGTAGGAATCAAAGGGTCTGCCTGTTATGATGGACACCTCATGTCCTTCGTCGACCCACTTATTAATAGTCTGTGAAGCTCCCGGAGTCTCCTCATAATTCAACAATTGTTCCGGAAGGTGTCCTACTCTCATCAATTCCTCATACTGTTCATCATTTAAATCGAATGTTTTTTTCAGGTTAAAGAACTGAACCTCACTGTAAGGTACATCCTTTCCAAACAGTTCCTTGGCAATTTTCGTAAAGTTCTTTGCAGTCTCACATAGTACGTCATCAAAATCTATATATATCTTCATTGTTATGTTTCCTTCCTTCTGTTACGCTCTTCCCATGCAGCATTAGTTATGTGGAATCTCCAGCATATCAAGTAATCTGATAAATGTATCCTGCCCATCAAGGCAAGTATCCACAAGCCAGCCCTTTTCATTTCTCCACTCCGAAAGTCCTCTGTAATAAAAGCCCTTCTTACTATCCTCAATAATAAAAGGAATTATATTATTTTTAAGACATTCTTTTAAAGCTATCAGTCTGACGACTCTCCCGTTACCATCAGCTCATGTCAAGGATGGGAAAAAAAATTTCAATTCTTTGCGATGCCCTCAAATCCCCATATTATAAGCATTTGAATGACATTTATTCCATACCTGCACAGAACTCATCGAAGTTTTCAAACATGATTTCCAGTTTGTCAATCTTCTTCTCAGTATGATAATGCCCACAGTACCATTTTTGATAGGACAGCTTTTCTTCGATATGATTCAGCCATTCCTCCGTAGACTTATCAACCCTGCTCTGATCCACGCCAGACATAAATACCTCAACAGGCTCATATTTCAATGGTGTCGTATGACTTAATACCACATCTACCTTCCAGCCGAATTTTTCAAGCTGCTGTTCTACATATCTTTTGATTTCTTCCGAGGGCTGCTCGTCCTCCCACCAGCCCCAGCCGTATGCAAGACGAATTTCTTTGTCAATGCTGTATGCACCGCCCATGACAACCGTCTGCTTTCCATTCAGGTCGAATATCTCACCGTCCTTTGCAAACAAAAGACTAGGATATTCTTCTTCATAATATACCGTTCCACCATGCCACAGCTTTTCCTTGTAGCTGTCTAACGTATATGGTCGCTGTTCATGGTTTCCATGAATGGCAAATATCGTGATTGGAAGGGACTCCAGTAGCCGCTTTTTCAGGCTGTCATATCTTGCCCCACTGAAATTGATACCTGCATCCCCTAAAATAATAAGTATATCGTCATACGAAGTCTGAAAACGCCTGAAAAATGCCTCAATCCGTTCAAATCTTCCATGTGTATCACCTGTAATATATATCATAGTTTCATCCTTTCCAGGTGCCTGTAAAACAAGTACCCCTATTATACCATAACCTGTTTACAGTATGGAAAAAATCTTCTCATAAATATTCTGATGCTTCCATACCACATTCAGCCGGTTTTCATCCACAACCTCAGCCTTTAAAATCAATGCTGCCATAACAGCCTTATCGTATTTTTCCAAATGAATATACTTCTTGATTTCAAATGCGTCCTGATACTGTCTCTATTCTTCATCTTCTACCAAGAGTTTTGCTTCCATTTCATCAATGGCAGATAAAATCTCCTGTTTTCTTGTATCTATCAGAGCTTTTTTCTCTGTAAAAGCTTCCCTTTCCATTTTTCCAGCCCTGCTAATGTCAAGCATTTTTTGCAAAAAATTATGAACTTTTTTTGCAACCGTTTCAGTATCAAATACTGAATATCATTTACTGCTCATGTCACTGTGATGTCATATTTGATTTTATTGTTCAAGTGATACTGATGTCAATTATTTTTCCAAATAATATTTATCTTCATCCCTGAGTACAAATAAATCTTATCAATCAAGCTATTCACGAGCACAGGCGATAAGCTCTCCAAATCTCCATAAGAAGCAATTTCCTGTTCCTTATTGTGTGCATTACTCAATGCCTGTTTCAGTTCATGGATTTCCTGCTCCTTTTCATGGATTAAATCCAACAAGGATTTTCTTTCCACATCCAGAAGTGTCTTTCTTTCCAAAAAATCCACCGTTGTTACTCTGTCTCTATGCTTCTGCACCAGGAGTTCCTGCAATCTTTCATCGCAAGACGCCAAATGCTCATGTGCCTCGGATATTTCTTCCTTATTACGGTTTATCTGATCAGAATAATTCATCATCTCCTGACCTGTCAATAAATCCAAGGCTAAAATGCTTGCGTTTTGCTAGTGCTAGCAATCCGAAAAGGAGAAAAACGCTTGCATTTCCTATTTGTATTATGAGGCTAGATTACTATGGCGTCACTACGCTGGAATACTTTGCGCTTACCTATTTTCGAATATATATTTCTTTATAGCACAAAAAAACTGTAATAAAGTTTCCTTCATTACAGCATTTTTGTACCTATTTTCACTTACCTTGATCTCAGCCAGAACATCAATTCCAATAATTTTATGTGCCATAATCAATATATCTAACAACTTATGGGGACTATGCTCGAAAAACATTGGAAGCAATATAGGACCCGAGTGTACACATTTAATTACCTACCTCATCTTCTATGTCATCAATTTGTTCATTAATAGCTTCCAGCCTCGTTTCTATATCTTCTAGCCTTTCCTCAGCATCCTCAATATTATTGCATACTATCCCAACTGGACAATTAGTAAATTCCATTTTACAGTTTTCCCCCAATATTACTGTTGCAATTTGTGATGTCTGAAACTGAACATTACCATCCTCTTTAATACAAATGTTATTTATCTTTTCCTCGAGCTTTATAATTCTTTTTTCTAGTTCTAAAATATACTCTTTATCTGTCATTCAATATTCCTCCCTAATACATAGTCCTTCTAATTGATTATTCAACACCCGCATCAATAATATCTGCTTTGTTCTCACATTATAACTTGCCCTTCATTCAATATCTGTCTTTCTCCTAATAAGTACAAAGATTTAAAAGAATTTTATATATTTATTAGCACTTTTATTATAGCACATATAATACAGAAATCCAGTATTTTCAAATAATTTTTGAGATTTGGATTACCAATTGCTTGTTCATTATTTCGGCACTATTTGTAATCTGTCAGGAATACAATATTGAAATACGATCTATGCTGTCTATCAAAGAGTATTTTAGCAATTATCAGTTTTCATCTAAAATATACCCACTGCTGTTCCGCAACAACATATCATGCATAAATGACTTTAAACATATGACAGCGAATGACTTATTCTTCTCCATCTATCACCAAAGAACACACATCATCTTCTTCATTAGAATACACAACCGTTGCCATTTCTCTGCCTCCTAACTTTATATCCATATTTCTATATCGGAATATATTATCTCCTTACATACTAAAACTCCAAGCTATCCTCATTGAGCAGAAAATATTTCATGCCCATGATCACAAAGCCTTCCTCATTTCTCCAAGGCTTTTTTGTTCCATTTACTATAACAATCTTCTTAAATGAATCCGGAATATTTCGAAGTGAATTAAGTTCCTGTGTTTGCTTTTCCTCAGAAGTCATATCATAAGCCACCTGAATGTAATATCTCTGACTGCCCTGGTTTACTACAAAATCAACCTCTAGCTGCTTATGAACTCTCTTTCCGTCACTATTCTTTGCAAATACATCCACAATACCAACATCTACATTGTAGCCACGCACAAGCAACTCATTATAAACAATGTTCTCCATAATATGAGTCGGCTCCTGCTGTCTGAAGTTTAGTCTGGCATTTCTAAGTCCTATATCCGAAAAATAGTATTTCAGATTGGCTCCTACATATTTTCTCCCCTTAATATCATACCGGTCCGCTTTAGAAATCAAAAATGCCTCTGCCAAATAATCAATATGATTGGATATAGTTTTATTGCTGTAATTGATACCTCTCTCACTTTTGAAAGTATTTGATATTTTTGTTGGATTGGTAGGTGCTCCTATGGCAGAAGCAAGAATGTCCACCAAAGTTCCAATCTCATCAACATTTTGAATTCTGTTTCGCTCTACCACATCCTTGATATAAACATTGGTAAAAATATTTTTAAGATACTCAGCCTTCTGGCGTTCTACAGAAAATTGTGCCACTTGTGGTAAACCACCGTATATCATATATTCTTCCCAAGCATCATCATAATCTCCATCATAAGCCGCATAGAACTCTGCAAAAGACAACGGATAAATTCTGATTTCATCTCCTCTGCCTCTAAATTCAGTTACAATATCACTAGATAAAAATTTCGAATTACTGCCGGTTACATACACATCAATGTTACTGATACGAAGCAAGCTATTCAGCACTTCTTCAAATCGTGGCATAAACTGTACTTCGTCCAAGAGCAGATAATACTTCCGGTCATCTTCCACCCGCTCTTTAATATGCTGATAACACTTCTTTGGATCTCTCAGTTCCTCATTTTCAATGCCATCTAAAGCAATTTCAATGATGTGGTCATTATCTACACCATTTTCCAATAAATATTTCTTAAACAACACAAATAACAGGAATGATTTGCCGCATCTCCTGATTCCCGTGATAATCTTAATCATCCCGTTATCTTTTCTTATCTTTAACTGTTCAAGGTATGAATCTCTCTTAATCTCCATAGTGCTACTCCTTGTTTTTGTGCGTTGCACGTATTTTGGTAATGTTATTTTACCACTAAATTATTTTTACTACAATAGCCATTACTATTTTTTGTGCATTTGCACTTTTTTATGTAGCAATTATAGAAGATATGCAAAAAGGATACCTACACCATGTACTATAACACGATGTAAATATCCCTTTTTCTTGATAGCTACAACACAAATAGATAAACTCTCAGAAATTAATCAATCATTTCTCCATATCTATAATTTGACGTAGATTCCAAACACCACAAATCTTCTCCGTATGGAATATCCAATATATGGTTCTCGCTTAACACATATTCTTTGCCATTAAGCTTAAACACACTTCCCGGCTCATAATTCATAAGCTGATACCCTGTCGCTTAGCCCGCTGTTGCGGCATTCCATGATGAGTCGGTATTGCTCATCATCAGTTCGTTTTACAGTCTGCATAAGTGTAACCTCCATAATTGTAGTAAAATACTGGTCTACTGCTAAATACTGGTCTACTGCTAAATCCTAGCGCCGGATCATAGAGTAAAATGCTGGCATATGTGATTACTACTATTATGGCAAATATATGACCAAGGGAACATATACCCTTATATTAGGGGCTTACGAACGGGTGTGCAATCTGTCAAAACACCTCCAGAAAACACACCCATTAACAATATTCATTATGTCTATGCTCGATCTCTTAATACCAACCGAGTATTATAAATTGAGGTTCATCAATGCTAATTTCCGATTTTTTCAAGCTATAGGTTACATCATCAAAACTAATTGATTTATCATTTGTTAAAACAACATACGTAACCTGCTTTTCACCTTCAATACCTGAAACCTCTATTTTATAACTATAATTTAAGTCTTTGTAAGTATATGTTCCATCATCGTTAATAACATAATCTACCTCTAATTCTTCAAAATCAGTTTGTATTTCATTTGACGATGGTCCACAACCACTTAAAATATTAATACAAATTAATCCAAACATAATAGCAATACCAATTTTTCTTTTCATAATAGCATTCTCCTTGAATTACTATGGAATATACGCTTGTATTGAAGAAGAACCATAAAAACTCTCCATTTCTGATATGGTTGTTGTATACACACCATAATGTCCAAGTTTTGAAGTACAACTTGTTGCACTGCCGTTTATCTGTTTTGTTGAACTTTTTCTTTGTTTCCTTCATCTGCTCAAAGGCATTATCCACCTGGCAGTTTATGGCTGATACAAGCCTGCCATTCTGTGTCTTTTCCGGAACAGTAATATATTCAAGTGCAGACTTCAAATGCTTTCCATGAAAACTGCTTCCGCAATCCTTCATATGAAGAATCTTACTGATTGCCAAGCCGCACCACCATCTCTTTAACTGTATTGTTGAGTTTTTTCATATATGCGATAAGCTGCTGTCTGTCCTCTTTTGAATACAACTCATAATTGTGATGATGCACAATCTGGTTGATATTCACACCGATATGATTTACCTCATTTATCAGCTGTTTAAGCTCTTGTCTGATTTCCGGGTAATCGTTTGCGTCTGGCTGATTAAAAGCCTTAAATATTCTGCCTCATTCATATGAAAAGCCTCTACTTTTTCAGACAGAAGTCTGCTTTCAGCTGGTGTAAGTCTCAGCGTCTTTTTGACGCAATGAATCTTATCTGCCATTATCTGGCACCTCCCTTAACAGGCTCAGACCGGATAGAATCTGTAAGTTCCTTAACAGACTGGTCAATACCAACAAGTCCAAGTCTTTCAATGAAAGCATCTGCAAGCTGTACGGCAAGGGCTTCTATCTCTGCCGGGTATTTTGTCTGTTCAAACATCTTATCAAGTCTTATTTCATCCTGCTTTAAGCTTGCGAGCTTCACTCCCAGCGAACTCTTATCCTGTTCTTGTGAATGTTTGGATTTCGGTTTGATTTGTCAGCGCTGCCTTATCATATACCGATTTTAGGTATAAAAAAATAAGGACTAAATTAGTGCTAACCCCTTGATTTTACCGGGTTTCTCTAACTTCGTCCTTATTATAACATGGTCATCCTGAAAAGGATGAATATATTCAAATTCTGCGTGAAATTCAATAATGTCTTCAACCGTCACATTATCCTTTGCGCTGTATATATTTTTCATCCCTTAACAATTGCAGAATTCTGTTATCCGCCTCAGCACGCCGAGGATGTTCCGACACAGCTTTCAGAATGTCAAATATCTTCTCCGGCTTATCGATAAAACATCCGGCTCCCAGCTTTTCCATGTCCGCGCGCTTCCTGAAGCCCCATTCAACCATAATAAGCTTCATTCCGGAATTCTTCGCGGTCTCAATATCGACCTCTGAATCCCCGACATAAACTGCATTTGTGCGGCTTCTGTTAAGCCGGCACAGTGCTTCATTCACCATATCTGCCTCCGGCTTCTTTGCCATGCTGGGATTATCGCCGACCGCAAGCGGAACCAGCTCACTAAAGAAATGCTCACACAGGCTCTGTGTCGCACTCTGAAGCTTGTTCGACACAACTGCGACCTTATATCCCTGCTCCTTTAGTCCGGTGAGCATATCAACAATTCCCGGATATGGTCTTGTGTGGTCAAGATTATGGACTGCATAATGCTTTTTAAACTCCGCAAATACCTTGTCGAAAAGCTCCTTGTCCGTTCCCGGCACAACCGCGCGCTCTATGAGCTTAGCGACACCATTTCCCACGAATGCCGTCACCTCCTCAAGCGTTCTTTCCGGCATTCCGTACTGTTGTAAAGCGTAGTTGGTGCTTGCTGCAAGGTCCTCTATGGTGTAGAGCAGTGTTCCGTCAAGGTCGAAGATTACAGTATTGATTTTCCCGGCAGCGATACTTTTCTCCGACATGTCATCAGACTTTAGTGTAACGTCCTTTGACATATCTGCATGCATGCAGCCTTCCCTGTAACCATCTTCTTCAGACAGCTTACATTCTGATATACTTTCCTGTGCCTCATTGCAAGCTTTATCTCTAAGAAAAATATCCTCAAGCTCACTAAACTTGTCTATGCTTCTCCAAGGCTTCTCAACCTTTCCAAGTCCATAGGCGGCATACACGATAGGTATTCCTGCCTTCTCACAAGAATCTGCATCGCCCTGCGTGTCACCTACATAGACCGCATTTTTAAGATTATTTCTCTCAATAATTTTTCTTATTGTCACATCCTTCGACGCATTCGTATCACCGAAGCACATCCAGTCAGTAAAATATTTCTGAACATCGTGCACCGCAAAAACCGTATCTATATAACCTCTCTGTGCGTTGGTCACTATAAACAGCTTATATCTATGTGACAGCTTTTCAAGAGTCCTGGCAACACCCTCATACAACGCTGGTGCATATCTTATAAGATATTCTTTCTGTCTCTTGTAGATTACACCTGTTATCTTCTCGTATTCTTCTTTCGTGCTGTTCGGATAAAAATGGAAAAATATCGTATCCATCGTCTTTCCGAACATAGCTCCAAGGCTCTTACCGTCAAAATTAATCTCCCAGTCAGTAAGCTCCGTGATGACATCGCGCCACGCATGAGCTACCGCATCCCTCACATCCCACAAGGTTCCGTCAACATCGAATATTATACTGTCAAACTTATTATAATTATAATCGCCCATTATCTTCACCTTTTTTTTTCACCTTTTTATTTTCATTTCTAACTATTCATAACCATGCAAAACTGCGTTCTGCGATTGCTTATTCAGGCAGATAAACTGTTTTATATGGCAGTGTGACCACATAGGCAATAGAAAAGCCTCATAGAGACGGTTGTGGGAATGTGGTTCTGAATAGTTACTCTTATTTTTGTTTTCGCTTATTATACCACATGGAAATTGGTATTACCATTACAGAAATGTTATTTTGAATTTTCCTTATAAACACATGCCGCTCCAAGCTAACTTTATTGCTCATGTAAGTTCTGCCTATTACATCATATTTGATATGCTTTGGGCAGACTTTTCAGTATGTTCAGTTGCTTTTTTTCTGTTTCTCTGCCCATATCATCGTATTTAACATGCTTTGGGCAGACTTTTCTGCACGCTCAGGCGCTTCTCCTGTGATTTTCTCTGCCCGTGGCATCGTATTTTACATGCTTTGGGCAGACTTTTCAGCACACTTAGGCGCTTCTCCTGTGATTTTCTCTGCCCACGTCATTATATTTGACATACTTTGGGCAGACTTTTCAGCACACTTAGGCGCTTCTCTTGTGATTTTCTCTGCCCACGTCATTATATTTGACATGCTTTGGGCAGACTTTTCTGCACGCTCAGGCGCTTCTCCTGTGATTTTCTCTGCC